>WBZO01001321.1_pt1 | contig 39534 bp, 44 predicted proteins | sample 5204261 | NCBI WGS metagenome assembly WBZO01 (sample SAMN12412400, study PRJNA552823) | activated sludge metagenome | isolation source: activated sludge from anammox sidestream of wastewater treatment plant... | place: USA: North Carolina | collected 2017-09
CCCAGCGGCAATCTCCCATGGCTCGGTAGCGATGCCGTGCGCGGTGGCAAAGGTCAGGATGGAGCCCGCAGCCCAGCGCGACCGCTCTCGCTGGAGGGTGATATCGGCCCGCTCGTACTGCTCACCCTCGGCAATCAGCGCCGCGATGTCGCGCCGCGCCCGCTCGGAGGAGACAGTGTGGAGCCAGGCGCCTTCGGCGCGCGCCGCCGCTCGCAGTGCCGCCACCACTGCCGGCGCCGGCCGCCGCTCCTCCAACGGCGTTCGGGCGGTGCGGCGGGCGGCGATGGCGGCGAACAGCAGCTCATCCTCCGCCGCCGGTGTGACCGGCTCGCCCAGCTGCACGCGGGCAACAGCTTCGGGCTCGGCCGGCTCGGGCCAGTAGCACACGTCGTCGCGCAGGCCATGGCGGCGCAGCGCCAACCGCAGGTGATACAGCGCCGCGCCACAGCTGATCAGCAGTTCCCGCGCCTCGGGGTCGGCGGCGGGGAGCTGGCGGGAGCGGTCCGCCAGCAGGGTGACCGCCTCGCCGGCCAACCGAAAGCGCCAGGGCTGGGTATTGTGAACGGACGGCGCCAGGGTCGCGTAGCGCAGCAGAAAGCGCAGTTGTTCGGCGGCCAGGCCATCCGCCGGAAAGTCCCCAGCAGCGGTATGGACGTCCCAGGCTGCATGCGGCGCGCTGACCGTGACCATCGCAGGCACCCCTTCCCAGACGGCGCACCGCACGCGTGCCGGCTTACGCGCGCACCGGCGCTTGTTTGCATGCTAACCGTATGAGGCGGGTGCTGGCTGTCAGCCACTGGAGGACAGCGCAACCGGGCCTACGCCGGACAGCATGTCCGGAACGTAGCCCTACCACGGGCTCACTTACTGGGCCGGTGCGCGATCAGGAGGAATGGCCACATAGGGGTGCGGCCCTCACTCCCCGACCCCCTCTCTCGCGCGGCGGGGGGGCAGTGTTCCGCCTGTGCCTCCGGCGGCAGGGGTGAGAGCCAGCCTGCCGCCCTGGCGGCCTGCTTACCACGCCGAGGGCTACCCCTGTCCGGTCTCCCGCGAGGTGCTCGCCGATCCTCCGACGTCCTGCACGAACGCCGCCAGTGCCTCAAAGTACTGGCGTAGCCCCACGGCCATCAGGTCGTTATGGCCGGCGTGAGGGATCACGAGCAGGCGCTTGCTGGCGGAGCCGAGCGCCGCCTGTACATCCAGCGCGCTCTGCACGGGGATCAGTTCGTCTTCGGCGCCGTGGATGGTAAGTAGGGGCAACGTCACCGCCGCCATTCGCGCCAGTTGGGCGGCGCGCAGCTCCTCCCAGGGGGCGGGGTCCTCGCCCGGCCGGGCGAAGCGCGACCAGCCACGGATGCCGGCCGCCCCCGACTCCAGCACCAGCCCGGCGAAGCCCTCGGCGTCCGTTGCTGCCAGCTCCACCGCCGAGAGCGCGCCGAGCGAGCGGCCCATCAGGAAGCGCGGGCCGCCAAACCCGGCAGCATCCAGATGGGCAAAGGCTGCCGTCTTGACGGCGTGGGCATCTGCCAGCATCGTCGTGAAGGCCGGCCGGCCACTGCTCTGGCCGTAGCCGCGATAGTCCGCCGCCAGCAGGCTCATGCCGAAATGGTGATACACCGGCGCGACGTCATCGTAATCGGCCACCACCTCGCCATTGCCGTGGAAAAACAGCACCACCGGCCCTGCCGGATCGTTCGGGTAGAAGCGGGCGTGCAGCTCCGCACCGTCCACCGAGATGCGCAGATCGACCGACTCCGGCGGTCCTGGCGTCATATCCCGGCGCGGGTAGAACATCACCGAGAGGATCTCCGGGCGGTCCAGCAGCACGAATCCGGCGGTCACAGGCGGTCTCCTCTCCGGGATGTCAGCGCGAGGCGGCCTTGGCGGTGCCCGGCGCGCGGAGGGCGGCGCGCTCCTCCGCGGGCGGCTCGCGCAGCGTGACCAGTGTCAGCCCGGCGACGGCCACCAGGTATCCGGCCAGCAGCGCATAGCCCATTGTCAGCGACACGGTAGCAAAATAGGCGGCGCCCAGCGGGCCGGCGACAAACGCCAGCGCCTGCACACTGCTAGCCAGTCCGAAGGCGGCCCCCCGCCGCTCGAACGGCACAGCGGAGGCGATGATCGTGTTGGTGGCAGGCAGCATCGCCCCCTGACACAGCCCGGTGACGAAGTATGCAGCGATGAACACCGCGGCGCTGCCCGCCAGTCCGAGCCCGGTGTGCGCTGCCGCCGCCAGGCCGATGACACCCACCAGCGTCAGCCGCAGCCGCCCCGGCGCGCGTAGCAGCCGCGACAGCCCAACCGCGCCGATAGCCGATGCCAGCCCGCCGGCGGCGAAGGTCCAGCCCGTCACCGACGTGACATCCGGGCGGCCTAGCAATTGCTCAATCGCCACCGGGGCAGAGGTGCGCACCAGGCCGCCCGACATGTGAATGGTAAAGAAGATCAGCAGCGCCAGCGCCAGCTGGCCAGAGAGGCCGCCGGTGAAGGTGGCAAGCCGCCCCTCGCGCCTGGCCGGGCGGCCATCGGCGGGTAGGGGCGGTGTCAGGTGGCCCGTGCGGTCACGCGGGACCAGCAAAGCGACGAGCACCGCCGCCACGGCCGGCACCAGTGCCCCGGCGATGACCGCCCCGCGCAGCCCCAGCGCCGCGGCGAACACCGCTCCCAGCACCGGGCCGATGGTGTTGCCGGTGTACTGCGCCCCTTGCACGCTGCCCAGCGCCCCGGTTAGCCGCGCGCGCGGCACGCTGACGCTGGTGAGCGCCACGGCGGCGGGGATGAAACCTGACAGCAGCCCCTGCGAGGTCCAGGCGACGACGAAGTGCCACGGCGCCTGCGCCACAGCGGCGATCAGCGTGGTGAGGGTGGCGGCTGCCAGCGCCCGCACGAACATCCGCTTGCGCCCGAAGCGGTCGGCCAGCACCCCCCAGAGTGGCCCGCTTATCAGCCGGGCGATGCCGGTGCCGGAGTAGGCGATGCCCACCCAGGCCAGCGCGGCGGCGTCATTGGGCGCACCCAGTTCCTTCATGTACACGGGCAGGAACGGCACCCAGAAATTCATCGATCCGGACGCAAGCCCGGCGCCCAGGGCGATCACCGCCACGGAGCGCCGCCAGCGCGGGAAGTCCGAGTCATCGATGGCGGGGGGTGTGATGCTCATGCGCGGCGCCGCCTAGCCGCGCAACGGGCGGAACAGAGAGCGCAGATCCTCCACCAGCAGGCCGGGCTCCTCCAGCGCAGCGAAGTGGCCGCCACGCGGCATATCGGTGTACTGCACCAGGTTGCAGGCGCGCGCCACCCACTCCCGCGGCGGCCGGCTGATCTCGACGGCGAAGCGCGCGTAGCCGGTGGGGACAGCGATCTTCTCACCCGGACGCAGCCCCCACGGGTTGCGCCGGTTCTCGTAGTACAGCCGCACCGCCGAGCCGATGGAGCCCGTCACCCAGTAGATCATGATGTTGGTGAGCAGCTCATCCTTGGTGAAGCGCCGCTCGATATCACCGTCGCAATCGCTCCAGGTGCGGAACTTCTCCACGAACCAGCCGGCCAGCCCCGCGGGGGAGTCGGTCAGCGCGTAGGCGAGCGTCTGCGGCTTGGTGCTCTGCTGCTCGAAGTAGCCGGTCTCGGTCTGGCGGTAGCGCTCGCCCGCTGCCTGCATCGCCTTCTCCGCCTCGGTCAGCGGCTGCTCTGGGTCCACCGCCGGCCGCGCCCCCAGCAGGTTGAGATGAATGGCGATCACCTGCTCGGGGTAGGCGTAGCCCAGCCGCGCCGTGATGACGGAGCCCCAGTCGCCGCCTTGCGCACCAAAGCGCGGATAGCCGAGCACCTCCGTCATCAGCGCGGCGAATAAGTCTGCCATGCGGGCGCAGCTCATCCCCGGCGCGCCCGCATCGGGGCTGAAGCCGTAACCGGGCAGGCTGGGCACCACCAGGTCGAAGGCGTCCGCTGGGTCGCCGCCGTGGGCCGCCGGATCGGTGAGCGGGCCGATGATCTTGTGCGCCTCGTAGAAGGAGCCGGGCCAGCCGTGGCTGAAGATCAGCGGCACCGGATTCGGCCCCTTGCCCCGCACGTGCACGAAGTGGATATCCTGCCCCTGCACCGTCGCCATGAACTGGGGCAACGCGTTGAGCTTCACCTCCTCCGCCCGCCAGTCGTAGCTATCGCGCCAGTACGCCATCAGCTCCTTCAGGTAGCCAAGGTTCGTGCCGTACTCCCAGCCGCTGCCGGCCACCTCTCCCGGAAACCGGCTCCGCGCCAGCCGCTCCGCGAGGTCCGCCAGCACGGCATCGGGCACCTCTATCCGAAAGGGACGCACGGCAGTCATCTACGCTCCTCCCCCACCTGGCGGGCGGTCATGCCCCGGCGCATTATATGACCTTTCCGCGGTGGGAGCGGCAAGCCGGCATCCGGGAGGGGAGCCCGCCCGCTGCCCCGCGGGCATCTCCCCTCCTCTGCAACCGGGATCACGCCGGCGGCGGCCTACACCACCCGCGCTTCGAACAGGGCCTTGAGATCATCCTTGCTAAGGCCGAGCTCGCCCGCATACACGGCAATGTTATCTTCGCCGAGCAGGGGCGGGCGGCGGCGCAGGCGCCAGGGGGAGCGGGTCATCCGGTAAGGCGCGCCCGGGTAGGTGACGGCGCGGCCCAGCTCGGGATGCGTAGCCTCGACGAAAAAACCGCGGTCGTGCCAGTGGAGGTCTGCGAGGTTCTCCTCCGGGTAGCGCACGGGGCCGTAGGGCATGTGCAGCGCCTGGCCGCCGCGATACCCCTCCTCGGCGGTCAGGCTGCTGACGAAGGCGCCGATCATCTCGGCGATGTGGCGGGCGTGCGCACCGCGGTCGTACGGGTTCTCGGTCATCACGGCGGTATACACCGGGTCGTGCAGGTCGCCGGCTTTGTCCTTGCTCTCCATCCAGCTCAGCAGCTGCGGCCAGGAGCGGGGATTGCGCGGGATGCCACCGCCGATCATGTTCAGGTAGCCGCCGTCGGTGGTGGCAAACTGCCAATGCGGCGTGGGGGCAGCGGCGGCATGGCGGCCCGTCTGGCGGATGACCTCTCGGCGGAAGTACTCCCAGTTGGGAAAAGCGCCCTCGGTGGTGCACGCGCAGGATTCGTGGATGGAGACGTCCAGGAGTTGCCCTTCGCTGGTGTGGTCGCGGTGATACAGCGCCACCAGCGTACCGATGAAGGCATAGACGCCGGACATATTGAGGGCGTGGTAGCCGTCTGGGCGGATGGGTGGCGCGCCGGGCTGGTCGTCATAGCCGCAGGAGGCCATGGGCCCGCCCAATGCCATCTGAATCAGGTCGCCGGCTTTGAGGTCGCGCCAAGGGCCGGTGAGGCCGAAGGGCGTCACGGCGGTATAGATCACCTCCGGGCCGAGCGTTCCGTCTTCGGTCAGCGCCTCGTAGCCCAGACCCAGCCCGTCCAGGTAGCCGGGGGGGAAGCCATCGATGACGGCATCGGCGCCGGCCAGCAGGCGGCGGAGCAGCGGCGCCGCATCGGGGTGCGCGATGTCGAGCGTGACGCTGCGCTTGTTGGTATTGTAAGCCCAGAAGAACAGCGAGCGGTTGACATCCGGCACATCCGCCGCGAAGGGACCGGTACGCCGCGCCTCGCCCCCACCCGGTGGCTCGACGGCAATCACCGCCGCGCCCATATCGGCCAGCAGCTTGCCGCAGTACATGGCGTTCAGCCCGCCCAACTCCACCACGCGCAGCCCCGCCAGCGCTCCCGCTTGGTCCTCGGTGTGATGCTCTGCCATCGCGCCTATCCCCCGGGATGTCGCGCCGATTCTACCGGCGGCCCGCGTCAGAGGGAACCACGCCGAGCGGGACGGTATGATGACGGCACGGGGGCGGATGGGCGTGAGCGCGCAGCGGCGGACGGGCTGGGTGATGCCGGCGGTGGCGGCCACCGTGCTGGCGCTGGCGGTACTAGTGTGGCTGGCCGCCCGCGCGGAGCCGGCTGCTGCTCCCCCCGGCACGGCCACACCGCCGCCTGCAACGGCCAGTGCCACACCAGCTGTGGCGGCGCTGGGCGCCGTAGCGTACGACGGGCTGCCGCCCGAGGCGCGGGAGACGCTCCGGCTGATTGAGCGGGGCGGGCCGTTCCCCTACCGCCAGGACGGTGCGGAATTCCAGAACCGGGAGCGGCGGCTACCGCTGCAGGGGCGCGGCTACTACCGCGAGTATACCGTGCAGACGCCCGGCTCACCGGACCGCGGCGCGCGCCGCATCGTCACCGGCCGCAGCGGCGAGATCTACTACACCGACGACCACTACGACAGCTTTCGCCGGGTAACGCTGCCATGACCGCTGCGCTGCCCGCACTCCGTCCGCGGGAGGCGCTACGCGGGGGCCGGCCGCCGGGCGTTTACCGGCTAGCTTCGCGCACCCCTGCCGCCTGTTTCCAGCAGGCCGCCACGCGGGCGGGCCGCCATTGCTTCGTGCTGGAAGCGGACGGGATAACGGAGAAGGTCGCATTCCTGGCTGCCGCTGCCGCTGCGATGCGGTTTCCGGCATACGCCGCCCGCAACTGGGACGCCTTCGAGGAGTGCGTCAACGACCTTTCCTGGGCACCGGCGGAGGCATATCTGCTACTGATCGAGGGTGGGCTAAAGCTGCGAGCGCGTGCACCCGCCGTAATCGAGACGGCAATGGCCATTCTGCGCGATGCGGCAGCGCCCTCCCCGGCCGGGCGGGCCGCGCCACTATGGACGCTGCTGCGCTGACGGCGGCTGTCGCAGAAATATCGGTAAATCTGGGTAAAGCTATCTGGATGCTGGCATGGCACGGGCGTACGTTGGGGAGGATGCGCCACTTGTCTGTTCCGGAGGTTCCGATGTTACCCTCACGCGCACGCCGGTTGATGCTGCCGGCGCTGGCCGCCGCTGCGTTGCTTGCCGCTTGTGGCAGCGGCGATGACACCGCCCAGTCCACGACCGTCCCGTCACCGGCTGCTGCCGCCACCAGCGCCGCCACCGCGCCCGCTGCCGCTGCTTCGCCCGCTGCCACGCCGGCGCAGTCGGCCAGCCGCCAGTTCACCGATGACAACGGCAAGGTGATGACCATCGCCCAGCCGCCTAAGAAGGTGGTGGCGCTGAGCCCGTCGGTCGTCGAGATGCTGTACACCGTCGGGGCGCCGCCGGCAGCCCGTGTCAGCTCCGCCAGCTACCCGGAGGCGGCGCGCGCGCTGCCTGCCGTTGGCACGTCATACCAGCCCAGCATCGAGCAGATTGCCGCGCTGGCGCCGGACCTGATCCTTGCCGACCAGCAGCTGCAACGTGGTGACCTGCTCAAAGAACTGGAGAAGGTGGCGCCGGTGTACGCCATGCGGCTGCTGACCGTGGACGACGTCACAGAGGGGCTGCGCACCACCGGCCAGATCACCGGCCGGCCGGAGCAGGGCGAGAAGGCGGCCAAGGAGATTGAGGACAAGCTGAAGAATGTCCAGGCGAAGCTACCCGCGCAGCGCCCGGGCACGTTCATCATGATCGGCGTGCCCGATGCCTTCTTCGCTGCCAAGCCGTCCTCCTTTGTCGGTGACGTGGTGGCGAAGCTGGGGGCGAAGAACCTGGTAACCGAGGGGGCGGACGGCGCGGGCTTCCCCGGCTTTACCGCATACTCGATGGAGAAGCTGGTAGCGCTGGACCCAGATGTGATTCTGGTGGCCACCGCCGCTGCCCCCAATGCGCCCAAGACCTCGCAGGCGCTCGCCTCCAATCCCGCCTGGGCGGGGCTGAAGGCGGTGAAGGCCGGGCGGGTGTACGAGATCAACCCGGTGACGCTGGTCCAGGCCGCCGGCCCGCGGGTGAGCCAGGAAATCGATGAACTCGCTGCCTATCTCTACCCCGATCTCTTCCCCAAGAAGCCTTGACCGGCGGCCGTATGTGCTGCTGGGCGCGGCGCTGTTGCTCGTCCTGGCGGTCATCGCGGGGGCGGCGTGGGGAGCGGTGCGTGTGCCGCCCGCCGATGTGTGGGCGGCCTTCTCCGCCTGGCTGACCGGCGACGAGCCGGCCGGTCGGGCGCGCATCTTCTGGAATCTGCGGCTGCCACGCGTGCTGCTGGCCGCCGTCGTCGGCATGAACCTGGCAGTGGCGGGGGCGCTGCTGCAAACCCTGACCCGTAATCCACTGGCCGAGCCGCACCTGCTCGGCGTCTCCGCCGGGGGCGGCCTCGCCGCCGTCATCGCCATCAAGATCAACCCGGCACTGGACTTCACCCGTCTGCCGCTGCTCACCTCCCTGGGCTGCCTGGTGGGGGCGGCGCTGGTCTACGGGCTGGCGTGGAAGGGTGGCGTCTCGCCGCTGCGGCTGGTGCTGGCCGGCGTCGCCGTGGGGGCGCTGCTGACGGCGCTGACCACCGGCGTGCTGCTCACCTCCTCTATCACGATCCAGACGGCGATGTCATGGCTGGCCGGCGGGCTGAACGCACGCAGCTGGCCGCACCTGAGGGCGATGCTGCCATACTCGGTAGTCGGGCTGAGCGGCGCGCTGCTGCTGGCGCGCAAGCTGGACGTGCTGGCGCTGGGGGATGAGCCGGCCACCGGTCTGGGGCTGCGCGTGCACCGGCTGCGGGCCGTGCTGGTGGTGCTGGTGGCGCTGCTTACCGGCGCGGCGGTGGCGGTGGCGGGGCTGGTCGGCTTTGCCGGGCTACTGGTGCCGCACGCTGCCCGGCGGCTGGCGGGCTCCCGCCACGCATACCTGCTGCCCGTCTCGGCCCTGCTCGGCGGCGCGCTGCTGGTGGGCGCCGACGCCATCGCCCGCACCATCATCGAGCCGCGCGAGCTGCCAATTGGCATCGTCACTGCCGTGGCCGGCGCGCCCTTCTTGCTGTGGCTGCTGCGGCGGGCAGTGTAGACGGAGATGCCCGGCGGGGCGTGGTGTGCTCCCTGCCGGGCATCCGTGCCGAGCGCGGCAGTCGCTACCTCCGCCGCGCAAGTGTTCCATCGGCTCGCGCGGGGGGCAGCATGAGCGCCCGCAGGCGCTGGTACGTAAACGCTCTGTAACAACCACACCACCCCCGCACGCCCCTCATGCGCAGTTCATCAGTTACCACCTCTCCGCGACGAGCTAATCACCACGAGCGGCACGCCACCGGTTGCGCCTCGGCAGATTCGAACGCCGCGACGGGGCCTTACTTAGGGGGATCACGGGGAGGTTGCCGCCGGTTTCCCCGTTGCCTCAGCCCCTGCTTCGGCGCTACGCTCCCATCGGTATTGGGGCTGCGCTGCTCGCGCTGGATGCCGCTCGATGGCTGCCACCACCTTTCGCTTCGTGCAGACCTCCGACCTGCACCTGGGCTCGCCCATGACAGCCACGGCGCTACGGCTGCCTGCCGCCAAAGCGCAGGAGCGGCGGCGCGAGCTGCGCGAGGTGCTGCGCGATGCCTGCACCCTGGCCAAAGACGAAGACGCCGGCGCCCTCCTCATCCCGGGCGACCTCTTCGACGATGAAGCGGTGGACTTCGAGGAGATCGGCTACGCCGCCGAGCAGTTCGGCGCGCTGGCCCGGCCCGTGATCATTGCACCGGGGAACCATGATTGGGTCTCGCCCGCCTCGTTCTACGACCCGGTGCTGCTGCGCCGCCGCCATCGCATCGCATGGCCGGGCAACGTCCACGTCTTTCGCCGCCAGACGTGGGAAACGTTGACGGTGCCGGAGCTGCCCGACGTCACCTTCACCGGCCTCGGCTTCGAGACCCACGTGCCGCTTACCGAACGGCTGCTCGGCGCACCGCTGCCCGCCGCAGCCAAGGGAACACGCGTGCTCCTGTTCCATGGCTCGCGCCACGGCAGCGCCCCGCCCGGTAAGCTCCAGACGCTCCCCTTCACCGACGCTGAGCTGGCCGCTGCCGGTTGCGCCTATGCCGCCATCGGCCATTACCACGACACGGCACGCATCGAGCATCACGGCCGCCTGCTGGGCGCCTATGCCGGCTGCCCCGCCGGACGCGGCCTGGATGAGTGCGGCCCCAAACACGTGCTGGCCGGCGAGATCGACGCCACCGGCCGCGCCAGTATCCGCCCCGTGCGCATCGACCGGCGCACCATCCACCGCCTGAGTGTGAACTGCACCGGCGCGCTCTCGGGCGAGGGGATCGTCAACCGCATCGATGAGCGCCTGGCCGGGTGCGGCGCAACCGCCGAGGACCTCGTTTACATCGAAGCGACGGGCGCCATTCCGCCAGGCCTGCAACCGCGCCTGCCGGATGGCTACCTGTCTGCCCTGCGCGGCCGGTTCTTCCACGTGCAGGCGGACCTCTCGGCGCTGCGGCCAGATTATGACCTGGACCGCTATGCGACAGGCGCAGCCGAGGCGCACACCACTGAGGGCCGGTTCGTGCGCCGGCTCCAGGCGCGGCTGGCGGAGTTGCTGGAGGCGGGCGACGAGGGTGGCGCGGCCATCGTCCAGCAGGCCATCGAGTACGGGTTAGACGCCATCCGCGGCGACCGCATCCAAATGCGTGGTGGCTGAGCGGGGGAGGGAGCGGCACGGTGCACATCCATGCCATCCGCTGCCGGTTTGGCCGCCTCGACGGGGAGTTCACGCTCGACCCCGAGCGACTCACCCTGGTGATTGAGGACAACGAACGCGGCAAGACCACGCTCACGGAGGCGGTGCTCGCCGCGCTGTATGGCTTTCCGCCGCGCCAGCGCGAGGGGGACAGCCTGCGTGAGCGCGACCGCTTCCTGCCGCTGACCGGCGGCCCCTGCTTTGTCGAGCTGGAGCTAACGGCCCTCGGCCGCCGCCTGCGCCTGCGCCGCGATATCAACGGCGGTGGCCAGGATGTCGTATCCATCACCGACCGCGACCAGGGCGCCGATGTCACCGCCGAGCTGGCCCCCAGCAAGTCCGAGCGCACCCCTGGCGAGGCGTTTACCGGCCTCAACCGCGAGCAGTTTCTCCGCGTGTGCCTGGTGCGGCAGGGGCAGGTTGGTGACGTGCGCGACGGCGCCACCCTCACCCAACGCATCGAAGCACTGGTGGACACCTCGGGGGGCGAACGCACCGCCCGCGCCGCCGTCGACGCCCTCACCCTCGGCCTGACCAAGTTCCAGGGCGAGATGGTCCAGACCGGCAAGGTGGATACCGAGATCGACCGCCTGGCCAAAGCGGCGGAGACCGCCCGCGCGGAACGCCACCGCTACGAAGCGGAACGCGACCGCGTCGACACCGGCGCCCGCCGCCTGGGCGAGCTGGAGGCGGAGGAGGCCGGAGAGACGGTCGCTGCGCAGCGGCTGGCGTACCTGGCGGCTGCCGCCGAGCTTGCCGCCCTGGAGACGGAACGCGCCGGCCGGTCAGCGCGCGAGCAGCGGGCCGCCACCCTCCAGGAGCAGATCGCGGCGCTGAGCGCGGACCGCGGCGCCCCCATCGATGGCGCGGCCCGGCTGGAAGCGGCGCTGGCCGCGTTGACCGATGCCCAAACGGCGCTGCGTGCCCGCCAGGATGCGATGCGCGCCGCCGAGCAGGAAACCGCGGCAGCACAGACCCACCTGGCGGAGCTGGGCCCCGCCGCTAGCTGGAGCGCGCAGGACCGCGACGCCATCCTCGCGGCCGAGCAACGTCTGACCCATGCCGAACACGCCACCGCCACCACCGCCGCCAGCTGGGAGCGCATCTATCACAACGCCTCCGAGGAGACCCGCCTGCGCGCCCAGCAGGACGCATCCCCGTTCGCCCGGCTGACCGAGACCGACCGTCGTGCCCTGCTGGGCTACCCCTCGGCGCTGGCCGCCGCCCACCAGCAGGCCGCGCGCCGCCGCTCTGGCCCGGCCGCGATGCTAGGGGGGAAGCGCGTGCCGCTCCTGATCGCGGGCGCCGCCTTCCTGCTCGCGGGAGCGGGCGCGGCGTTCGTCATGCTGTCCCTGGGTATCGCCCTGGCGGTGATCGGCGTGCTGTTGCTGGCGGCGGGCTGGTTCCTCGCTGCCCCCGCGCACTCAGAGCCGGCTACCCCCTCCCCGGTCGCAGAGGTAGAGCGCGAGGGGATGCGCTTGGCGGCGATGGTGGAGATGGCGACACCCACCGCCGCCGCCGAGGCGTTGGGCCAGTACCTCGTCACCCACGGCGCCGCTATCGAGCTACGCAATGCTCAGCAAGCGCACGACAGCGCCCAACAGGCCGCCGCCGAGGCGCGGGCGGCACTGGCAGGCTGGTGGGCGGCGGGTGGCCGGCCGCTCGCGCCGGAGCAGATAGACGCCATCGCCACCGATGAGCTGCTGCGTCTGGCAGACGGCGTGCGCGCTTGCGCCGAGGAGGTTGAGCGCCGCGCCGCCCGCCACGCCGCCGCCGAAGAGGAAGCGGAGCGCGCCGCCGCGACCCTGCGCGACGCGCGGGCCGGCTGGCGTTCCCTTTGCCGGTCGTTGGAGGTCAACCGCGACGACCCGCCGGCCGCCATTGCCACCGCCCGTGCCCGGGCCGAACGCCGGCAAGAGCATGACCGGCTGGAGCAGGAGCTCCGCGCACTGGCGCCGCTCGCCGCGCGCACGATGCGCATTGACCTGAGCAGCGGGCCGGACGACCAGGCACGTATCACGGCCCTCACCGAGACGGTCGCAGCCCTGCGCGCTGCGTACCCGGAGCTGGTAGACCTGACGCCGGAGCGCGACGCGCTCAGCTACCAGCACGAGCTGCGCGCCCTGGAAGCGCGGCGCGAGCAGCGCCAGGCCGAGCGCCAGCAACTGCTGCTGGATCTCGCGCACGTGCTGGACGAGGTCCGCCACCACCTTCCCCAAGCGCTGCAAGCCGAGCAGGAGCGCGAGCAGCGCTTGAGCGCGGTCCGCCGCTACAAGGATGCCGTCACCCTGGCGCAGCAGACGATGGAGCAGGTAGCAAGTGAGGCACACGAGGCGTGGGCGGAGGAACTGAACGCCGGCGCCACCGCCGCTCTCGGCCCGCTCGCCCCTGGCTATCCTGAGGCCCGCTTCTCCAAGCGGCTGGAACTCCAGCTCATCGATGCCGGCGGCCGCGCCTGGAGCGCCGCAGAGGTGCAGGGACGGCTATCCAACGGCGTACGTGACCGGATCTACCTGGCCGTGCGCCTGGCACTGGCCGGCTACTGCTCGCCGGAAGGCGACCCGCTGCCGCTGATCCTGGATGACCCGTTTGCCACCAGCGATGATGAGCGCAGCGCAGACGGCCTGCGCTTCCTGCTGGATGAGATCGTTCCGCGTCACCAGGTCGTGCTGCTGAGCTGTCACCGCGCCCGCCACGACGCGCTGCGAGCCGCCAACCCGGCCCTGTGGGCGGAGCGCGTCCACCTGCTGACCCTGGCAGAGACGCCGGCTACCGGCTAGTACAGGGGTTGTCCTGCAATACCTCTCACCATTTGGCGCAGGCTGCCTGACAGCCACCCGCCCTCCTGGCTGCGGATACTACAGGCACCACCGCCCCTGCCCGGTTCCGGCACAGGGAGGACGTCATGGTCGCACAACCGCTCGCCGTACGACCGGAGGATGGCACTGAGCAAGCCCGTCGGTGGTCCGCATACATCGCCGGGATGGAGGCCATCTACGAGGAGGTAGCGCTCACCCAGGGCGCCCCGTACATCCGCCACGCCCCCGATGAGCTAGAGGAGATCGCCGCGCTCGTCGCTGACTACGGCATTGACCCCGAGACGAGCATCCCGATGGAACCGGTCGACGAGCGAGAGTTCGTGCTCGCCGGCGCCGGCTAGCGCTCCGCACAGACTCACCGTACCGGAAACGCGGCCCCGTCCGGTCCCCCTCTCGGACGCGCGGGCCGCGTTTCCGTTAACCGGTCAGCGGGGAACCAACCAGCCCCCGCGCACCCCATTCGCAACTCATCACCGATCTCCTGGTCCCCTGTGCAGGAGCGATTTCCGTTGGGCAAGGGGGCCGGCGGTCCTGCGCTGTCCGGAGCCTGATCCCTTCGCTCGCGCCCTCTACGTGGCGCGGGGGTCTCTGACCTGGCGCCGGCATCGGTCAGGGCCGGAGCGGAGGGGATGACGCAACCGTGGCCGGCGTGGGGGCGCCGTCAGGCGGGCAGGACGGGACCACGGCCGTTGCTGGGGTGGGCTTCGCCGTTGAGGACGACCGCGCGCAGCCGCCACAGCTGCAACGCATGCTCGATGGCGTGCTCGACGTAGTGCTCCACACCGAGACGGCGCGCCTCATCGTAGACGCGGTCATGCTCACCGACATGGTCCAAGATCTCGGCCATGGACCACTCATCGGGGGAGGGGGTGGCGAGCAGGTCATCGTCGTTGAGACCAACCACGCCTGCGGCAAGTGCGTCATACACCGCCGCCAGGCCACTGCGTACGGCCTCTGGAGCACTGGTATGCGCCAGCAGCGCCGCATGCGCCCCCGAAATGGCCGTCAGCAACCGCCCGGCGAGCGGGGAGGTTTCGGTCACCATACCCTGCTATGGTAGCGCAGCGTAGGATGGGACGCACCCGCGGCAGGCGGCGGCCGCCACGCGGTGGCCGGTGAGGAGCGGCGACGATGAAGCTGGCCGGGGTGCTGCTGATCGCGGTGCTGGGGCTGGGCGGCGCGCTGGGCTGGCTGCGGGCGCGCCATTCGCCGGCATCCGGCCCATGCACCATGACCGTCCCGCCCGGCGGTGATATCGGCCGGGCGCTGCTCGACGCCCCGGCAGATGCCACCGTCTGCCTGACCGCCGGTACCTATCCTGGCTTCTCCGTGGCCACGTTGCGCCCCGGGGTGACACTGGCCGGGGATGGGGCAGGCCAGACTGTGATCGAGTCTGTCCGCCGCAACACCGTGGACCTGATGACCAGCGAGCGCATCACCCTCCGAGACTTGACGCTACGCGGCGGCAACCCCGCCGGGCTGTACGCCTCCCGCGTGCGCGGGCTGCGCCTGGAGAAGGTGGAGGTGGAGCAGTCCGCCATCGGTGTGCACCTGGAGGGTGGCGCCACCGCCGAGCTGGTGGAGGTCAACTTCCGCGAGACGGCCGAGTTCGGCCTGCTGGTGCGACGAGCGGCTTCGGTCGCTGCGGATCGGCTGACGGTGGAGGAGCATCGCGGTATCGGCGTGGCCGCCGTCGACCAGCCGGGAGGACTGACACTGCGGCGGGCCGCCATCAGCGGGGCGCTGCCGGGCACGAAGGGGGAGGCGTTGGTGCTCAACGGCAACGCGGCCTTCACCCTCATCGATGTCACCGTCCACGGTGGCACGCCTGCCGGAATCTATGTCGCCAACGCCCGCGCGCTCACGATGCAGCGCGTCCGCATCGACACCGCCGTCTTCGGTCTGCACCTGGACCACAACACCCCGGCCACACTGACCGATGTCGGCATCCTCAACAGCACGGGGGTGGGGCTGCTGGTGCAGCGCGGCGCAACGGTGAATGGCAGTGGTATGTACGTGCTGGACGCGAAGGGGACAGGCGTGTCGCTGATCAACGGCCCGGGACCGTTCACCTTGCGTGACAGCCGCATCGAACGGGTGGTGGCTGCGGGGCTATTCGCCGGTGTGGCAGGCTGCGCCGACCTCCCTCCCGCCTCGCTGGAGATCCCGCCGTGCTTCTATGACGACCTACCAGGACAGATCAGCACCGCCCGCGTCACGCTAGAGCGGCTGCACATGGCGGACACACAGGGTCCCTGCCTGGTGTTCTTTCCTGGCAGCCGGGCGGAGATTCGCGAGAGCCGTTTCACCCGCTGCGAGCTGACGGGGATGTTTGCCTGGGGTGCGACGGTGGACATCGCTGGCGCCACCTTCGAGGACAACGCCGAGCACGCCATCGAGTACCGCGCCTTCCCGGACCCCCGTCGCGAGGTCATCCGCGCCGCCGAGGGGACCGTGCAAGACACGGTCATCCGCGGTACACGGCCGCTGCAAGGCGCGGTGCTGGGCAGCGCAGATGCGGCGCCGGTGCTGGGCGGCGGCCTGCTGGCGCAGGGCTCGCGCATGTCGCTGCTGCGCGTGACCGTGGAGGCCAACCGCGATATCGGCGTCGCCTACGTCAACCGCTCCACCGGCCAGGTCCACGACAGCCGCATCCTGGACAACGGCAACTGGGGGCTGTGCGTGTTTGCCGGATCGGCGGTGGAGGCCGGCGGCAACGACCTGCGCGGTAACCGCAGCGACAGTCCGGCGGTCTGCGGCGGCAGCGTGCAGCTGCCAGCCGGCGGCTGACCGCGCTCGCGGCAACGGGGAAAGCAGGGTACGCTCACACGCAACGCAGGAGCCGCCGCCATGACACATGCCGCCCCCGATCCACTCGCCCGGGACAACAAGGGCTTCCATCCGCTGCTCGATGCGCCCATCCCGTATCTGTTTGTCGATGCCTGTATGCAGGCGTGGCGCGACGCGGACTACGCCAACGCCCACCGGCACGGCGTCACTGCCTACGGTGTCACCGCCATCCTGCCCCGTACCTCGGAGGTCGACATTGGCCGCACGGCGGATAGCACCTTTGAACGGGCGGTGGATGACGTGATGTTCTTCCACCTGATGGCGCGCCTGCACCCAAACGTGTTGGTGGCGGTGACCGCGGATGACATCCGCCGCGCCCGCATGGAGGGACGGGCCGCGTTCTTCCTGTGCGCGCAGGATGGTGATTGGATCGGGCGGCAGCTGCACCGCATCGAGGCGCTGTACCGGCTGGGGCTGCGGGTGATGCTGCCCGTGTACAACGCCACCAACCACATCGGCGCCGGCTGCCTGGACCGCGAGGACAGCGGCCTTACCCGCTTCGGTGAACGGGTGGTGGATGAGTGCAACCGCCTCGGCCTGCTGCTGGATGGCGCGCACGTTGGCCGCCGCACCACGCTGGACATGATGGAGCGCAGCAGCCGGCCCGTGGTGTTTACCCACGCCAATGTTGACCAGCTCTGCCCCGGCCCGCGCAACGTCACCAACGAGCAGATCCGCGCCTGCGTGGCGACCGGCGGCGTGATCGGCGTCTCCAACTTTGGACCGTTTCTTCTGACCGACGACCGCGACGAGCAACCGTCGGTCGATGACCTGGTGACCCATATCGACTACCTGGCGCAGATGACAAGCTCCACCCGCCACATCGGCATTGGCACGGATATGAGCCTCGGCACCTATCCGCTGCATGCGCCGGAGCCCTGGGGCGCCCCCGCCTATGCACCGGCGGGCGCACGCTACGCGCGGCTGATCACCGCCGATGTCCGCTCGCCCCGCCGCGCCCTGCGCGACTTCAACTGCTATTCCCAGGTGCTGAATCTAGCCGAGCGGCTGCTTGCGCGTGGCTACCGTGACGAGGATGTGCACGGCATCCTCGGCGGGAACTTCCTGCGCGTCTTTGAGCAGGTGTGGACGTAGCGGTTAGCCGGCCACGGCGTACGCGAAAGATGCGCGTGCCGTACGCTGAAAGCTGACCGCTACATGCTGAGAGCCATCATGTCCGTCTGGGTGCAGTGGGTGGAAGAAGGGGTACTGGCGCGAGCGGCGCGCCCCGGTTTTGCTTCGGGGATGGAGTTCTCGGTGCCGCGCGCGCGGGTCGATGCCTGGGTGGCACGGGTGCAGGGGATGGGCGTCGCCTCGATCCTCTGCCTGCTGGACGAAGACCAGCTGTTCCTGTATCAGCGCACGCTGCCGGACGGACTGCTTGGTCATTACGCCGCCGCCGGGTTTGCCGTGGCGCATATCCCCACGCCCGACGGCCAAACCCATCCCTATACCCCGGCGCAGCTGGAGGCCGCCTGGCAGGCGTTCGAGCGCTTGCCCAAGCCGGTGCTGATTCACTGTAGCGCCGGCATGGACCGCACCGGCCGCATCCTGGACCACATCCAGCGCCGCCGCTTCGGCACGATCAACGCCGAGCGATGAACGTGCAACAGCTGGTCATGCGGTCGTGCCTGGCAGCGCTGCTGTGGGTATCAGGGCACGCCGCCGGCGCTAGGCTTCACCAGGCGCACCGATCCCCCCAGATACCGGCCACAGGAGGAACAGGCATGGCGATGATGCGGGCAGACGCTCTGCTGGAAGCGACCATCCCCGAGATGCAAGCGGCGCTCACCGCCGGACACGTCACCTCACGGGTGCTAGTCGAAATGTACCTGGCGCGTATCGCCGCATACGACCAGCAGGGGCCGGTGCTCAACGCGGTCAGCGCCCTCAGCCCCGACGCCCTCGCCCAGGCCGATGCCCTCGATGCCGAGCGGCAGCAGCGCGGTCCGCGTGGCCCGCTGCACGGCATCCCCATCATCGTCAAGGACAACTACGAAACCGCTGATATGCAGACCGCCGCCGGCTCGATCCTGCTCAAGGGCTGGATTCCGCCCAACGACGCTACCCTCGTCGCCCGGCTGCGGGCGGCGGGCGCCATCATCCTCGCCAAGGCGACGATGCACGAGTGGGCGTGGAGCTGGGAGACGTACGGCTCACTGTTCGGTCAGACGCGCAATCCGTACGCGCTAGACCGTGTGCCGGGTGGCTCCAGCGGCGGCACCGGCGCGGCCGTGGCGGCAGGTTTCGCCGCGGCGGGGATGGGCAGCGACACCTGTGGCTCCGTACGCGTGCCCTCCGCCCACAACAACTTGGCAGGGCTGCGGCCCACCCAAGGGCTGCTCTCCCGCGCCGGCATCATCCCGCTGTCCCACACCCAGGACACCGGCGGCCCGATGGCGCGCACCGTCACCGACCTGGCGGTGCTGTTGGATGTGCTGGCCGGATTCGACCCGGCCGACCCAACCACGGCCGCCGCCGGCGGCCATGTCACGCCGTACGCCGCTGCGCTGCGGGAGGACGGACTGCAAGGCGCCCGCATTGGCCTGTTCACCGAGCTGGTGGGGAGCGGTCCGGAGGAGGAGCCGGTCACCGCTGTCATCCGCCGCGCCGCTGCCGGCCTGCGTGCCGCCGGCGCCGAGGTCGTCGAGATCAGCCTGCCGTCCTTGCCGGATCTAACCGCGGGCAGCTACTCCAGCGTGATCCGCGATGAGTTCAAGGCGGATCTCAACGCCTACCTGGCCTCGCGCCCGACGGCTCCCGTCCGCAACCTGGACGAGATCATCAGCTCCGGCCGGTACCACCCCGGCATCGAAGGGGTGCTGCTGCTGACCCAGGCAACAGACATAGACACGCCGGAATACACAGAGAAGCTGGCGCGCCGTACCGAGGTGCGGTCGGCCGCGCTGGCGCTCTTGGCTGATCACCAGCTCGATGCGCTCGCCTACCCCAGCGTGCAGCGTGAGGCGGTGGCCATCGGCGCCGGGCCGCAGCCGGGCGTTAACTGCCGGCTGAGCGCGCACAGCGGCCTGCCGGCGCTCACCGTCCCGGCCGGCTTCACGGATGGCGGCCTGCCGGTGGGCCTGGAGCTGCTCGGACCGGAGTGGAGCGAGGCGGCGCTGCTGCGCCTGGCCTACGCCTACGAACGGGCCACCCAGCACCGCCGGCCGCCGGTGCTGGAGTAGCGCCGCACCTTACCCTCCGGTCCCCTCGCTTGTTGACGGACCAGCGAGGAAGAACGGCACGTGCCACCTGCGCGTGCCGGTCAATGGCTAGGTGAACAGGGGCAACGGTGACCGGGCTTTGGACCGCAACTCGCGCGTTGACAGATCCACGCCGCGGAGGGCAGCGGGCCGCCAGAGGAGGCTGTCCTCGGGGTCATGCTCGCGGTGGCGGCGCTCGGCAGCGGCGCGGCTGTTGGTGGCGTAGCAGTAGGCGCAGCCGAACAGGCACAGGTCGTACGCGCCGATGTCCACCGCCTCAACACAGCCACAGGCTGCCCGGGTAGGCGCACGCTTGAGCGTGAGGTCACGCCCACGGCGCAACAGCTTCACCGTATCCAGGTCGATGCACCTGGACTCTTTGATGCCGTCTCCCACCAGTCCGCTCTCGCAGCAGGCGTACAGGGTGATACCGCGCCGGGCAGCGATGTCGCGCAGCCGGTGGACCAGCGCCCGCTGCTCGTCGCGAGTGGGATCCACCAGTCCCAACCCGTGCTCGCGCTCCACCCGCGCGAGGCCACGCTCCGTCTTGCCGTAGCGGTCTACAAACGAGAAATAGCAGCGGCTGGTGGACCCAGCCAGCCGCTCGCTGATGCGGTCGAACTGCTCGATGTGGTAGGCGGCGGGCGTGCGCGCGCTGATGACAATCGGGTCATAGCGCCAATGTACGAACTGCGACCCGATGGCGGCGGCTGTCTCGCGGAAGGAGGCGACGGCGGCATCGAGCGGCGGGTTGTGCGTCTCCAGCTCACGCGGGTAGCCGGTGAGCGAGGTATGGACGTAGCAGGGCAGCCCGCGCTCCCGCAGCTCGGGCACGTGCGGCAGCAGCGGCCGGAAGCTGCGTGTCCAAAACACGACGGCCAGCACGTCATTCGGCGCTAGCGAGACACGCTGGACCTGTCCGCCGAAGGGGTTGAGCCAGTGGCAGTAACCCGCCCGCACCCGGTTCATGAACCAGCGGCTGTAGAAGGCGGGGATGTCTGTCCGGCGGCTGGCGCTGATAACACGCATGGGCGGCACCTCGGCCGGCGCGCGGTCTGCCATCAGCATAGCTCCGGCCGTCAGTTCCCAGTACGATCGCTGTTGCAGGCGCTGCAACCGAGCCTTACCAGCGCATGCCCGCGTCTGCGCGGAAGCCGGACCGCGCAGCAAGTCCAGACGCCCCGGGCAACGTTAACCCGCCGGAAACGTTGTTGAAACACAAGCGGTGTAGCTTCTGAGTGTGAGCCGCGCCAACGTCTCACCGCGGTAGCCGCCTCCTCCGCGGTGGTGATTCCGGCTCCGCCTTCCCCCTCTGGCCGCCGCCCCTGTCCTGCAGCGGGGGCGGCGGCCCTCGTTTTGGCGGCGAGCAGCGACGAGCGCCGGCGCGTGCCGCACCGTACGCGCTACAGCGGTGCACGGTATGCTAACCGCTGAAAGCCGCTGAGAGCCGCGCCATGTCCCTCGCCCGCTTTATCGCCGCCGCGCCCAAGGCCGAGCTACATGTGCACCTGGAGGGCGCCATCCGGCCGGAGACGCTGCTCGTACTGGCACGGCGCAATCACGTCAGCCTGCCAGCCGATGACGCCGCCGGGCTGCGCCGCTGGTTCACCTTCACCAGTTTTGCCCGGTTTGTCGAAGTGTATGTCACGATCGCCCGCTGCCTGCGCACCGCCGCCGACTATGAGCTCATCGTGACAGCTTTCGCCGCTGAGCAGGCTCGCCAGAACGTGCGCTACGTCGAGGCTACCTTCTCTCCCTCCATGCATCACACGCTGGGCGTGCCGCGGGCAGAGTGGACAGCGGGGCTGCGCCGGGGACGCGAGCGGGCGCTGTCAGAATACGGCGTGCGCATCAACTGGATCTTTGACATCGTGCGCGACCGCACAGCAGTGGCTCGCGGCGACAGCGACGTGACACTGGCGGCGGCGCTGGACGGTATGGCCGATGGTGTCGTGGCGTTGGGGTTGGGTGGTACCGAGCCCGGTAACCCGCCGGAGGTGTTCGCCCCGTACTTCGAGCGGGCGCGCACCGCCGGGATGCACAGCGTCCCCCATGCCGGCGAACTGGCCGGGCCGGAAAGCGTCTGGGGAGCGCTGCGGGTGCTGGGTGCGGAGCGCATCGAGCACGGCGTCCGCGCCATCGATGATCCCGTGCTCGTGGCGCACCTGGCGCGGACGGGCATCGCGCTCGACATCTGCCCGACCAGCAACCTGCGGCTGGGGGTCGTACCGTCGCTGGCGCAGCACCCGTTACCGGCGCTGCTGGCAGCGGGCGTGCCGGTCACAATCAACAGCGACGACCCACCACTGTTCAACACCACGCTGCTCGACGAGGCCGCACTGCTGGCGGAGCCGTTCGGTCTGGCGCTATCCGCCGTCCGCGACATCTTGCTCAACGGGGTGCGTCACAGCTTCCTACCTGCACCGGAGAAGCAGTCGCTCCTGGCCACGCATGCGGCGGAGATGGACACGCTGGCACGCGGAGTCAATGGCGAAGCGTAAGCGCTGGGTTGGGCGCGGCGCACACGAAAGAACACCGCCCGTGGGGGCGGTGTCCATCGATGCTGCGTAACGCGGCCGGCTTAGAAGCGCGGGTAGCCGTAGCCGCCGTAGACCACCACTGGCGTGTAGACCACTGGCACGAACACCTGCACCAGCTGGAGCTGATAGACGCCGAAGTACGGATTGAACACCCACCGATATTGCCACTGCCACATGGTCGTGCTCCTCTATGTCTCCGCGGCGCGGGTGACGCCACCTGGGTTGTTGTGTTGGGTGACCGGCTGCGGCGCTAGAAGCCGCGATAGCCGTAGGGGTAGCCGTAGACGACCGGGGTGAACACCACCGGCACGAACACCTGCACCAACTGCAGCTGGTAGACGCCGAAGTAGGGGTTGAATACCCAGCGGTACTGCCACTGCCACATGCTGTGCCTCCTCGGCTTGGTGCGCGTGCTGCGCGGTGCTCATCTCTGGTGAGTTGATGATGCCACCGCCCCGCCCCCGCCGAAGTCTCCGCCGTCACACCACCGCTGTAACCTAGATCACACTCCACGGGCACGCCGGACTCCCCACCGGCGCGGACCAGGAGCGGTCAACGCGCGGGCAGGGCACATCAGACAGCGCACCGAAGCGGCCACCATGGCACGGCTCCAGGATCGCCTGCAAGGCGGGCGGCTACACAAGCAAGAGGCGCTGCCCAGCGCGGGCGGCGCCTCTGCGATTCATCGAACGGCGACGGCTTACCAGCCATAGCCCCCGTACGGGTAGCCGAACCCCACCGGCACCACTGCCACCGGCACGAACACCTGCACCAGCTGCAGCTGGTAAACACCGAAGTACGGATTGAACACCCACCGATATTGCCACTGCCACATAGGTCATGCTCCTTGGCTGTGAACGGCGCTGGTCAGACGCCGCGAATCATCGTTGTGTTGTTGCTGAATCGGGCCAGGCTAGAAGCGCGGGTAGCCGTAGCCGCCGTAGACCACCACTGGCGTGTAGACCACCGGCACGAACACCTGCACCAGCTGGAGCTGATAGACGCCGAAGTACGGATTGAACACCCACCGATATTGCCACTGCCACATGGGGGGACCTCCTCGGTCATCTGCGCTCCGCCGTGCGCCGTTCATCTGCGGTGAGTTGATGATGTCATCGCCCGTGCTTCCCGGAAGTCAACGCCATCACACCGCGGCTGTAACCTGGATCACACTCCTTGGGTTGCCTGACAGACGTGCGAGTGCCGGCGCGGGACAATTGATGGGGAAAGAACCGGAGGTGAGCGATGAACGCACAAGCGCCCCGCGAGCGGTTCGCCGTAAAGGGCGGCGAGTTGATTGACCGGGTGAAGCAACTAATCCATGAAGGCAACGTGCGCAGTATCACCATCTCGCACGATGGCCGGGAGATTGCGTCGTTTCCGCTCACGATCGGGGTGATCACGGCCGTGGTTGCGCCGGTGCTGGTGGCCGTGGGCGCACTGGCAGCCGTGCTGACGGAGTGCACCATCGAGGTTGAACGGACGGACGCCGCGCCGCCGGAGGTGTAGGGAGCTGGGAGGTGTCGCTATGACCACCACCTTGCGCACGCGCTGCCCCCGCTGCCGGGGCAACCTGTTCTTGTTGAAGGATAACGGCGTGCCGGAGCAGGCCTGCCTGCAATGCGGGCGCCGCTACACGCTGGAACTGCAGCTCGTGGCGCACCGGCCGGAGCCGCGCGCCGCCTGATGCACCCGGCCGCCGAATTCGCGGTCAAAGGCCGTCGGGGTGTCAGGGTTTGCCTGACACGGCGGCCATAGGGGCGCCGGTAGTCTGGAATGTGAGGGAGCCGCGCTCCCCTGCATGAACACCGAGCGCCAGGGAGGGCCGGAATGGCCAAGTCAGGGCATCAACGCAAGCGGCGCGCCACCGCGCCACCGCCACCCACGCCGCCGATGAGCAACCGCGAGCGCACCCGCGCCGCCCGCACCGGCGGCCCGCACACCGCCGTGCCGGCACAGCGCACGAACAGCAGACAGACCATCCTCATCGCCGCCGGAGTGGCGGCTGTAGTGGTGGTGGCAGCCGTGGTGATCGGCGTGCTGGCGCGCGGCGGCGATGACCCCAAGACCGTCTCCACGAACACCAGCCTCGCTCCTGTGGAGGGCCGGGTGAAGGGGAGCGCCGGCGCGCCAGTGACGATCATCGAGTACTCGGACCTGCAATGCCCGAACTGCGCCAGCTTCGCCCTCGGCACGGAGAAAGAGATCGAGAAGCGCTACATCGAAACCGGCAAGGTCAAGCTGGAGGCGCGCAACTTCGCCTTCCTGGGCAAGGAGTCCGAGCGGGCGGCGCTGGCGAATGAGTGCGCCGGCGAACAGGGCAAGTACTGGCAGTACCGCGATGTGCTGTATGCCAACCAGAAAGGCGAGAACCGCGGCGGCTTCTCCGACGCCAACCTCAAGCGGCTGGCCGCGACGGTGGGGATGGACGGTGAGACGCTGGGCGCCTGCATGGACAGCGGCCGTTATGACGAGCGCGTCAAGCAAGACCGGCTGGCCGGTCAGGCCTCGGGTGTGCAGGGCACTCCGTCGTTCTTGATCAACGGCCAGTTGATCGTCGGTAATCAGCCGCCGGCGGCCTTCTACGCCGCCATCGAGCAGGCGCTGGCAGGGAGGTAACGCCATGTCCGCTTGGCTCCGCATCCGCCCGTTGCCCGCCGCCATCCTCGCGCTGGCGCTGGCCGGCATGGGTATCAGCGCCTATCTCACCTCCCAGCACTTCGCTGACCGGCCGCCGATCTGTGGCGGTCTGGGCTCCTGCGCCACGGTGCAGCAAAGCGAATACTCGGAGATGGCAGGGATCCCGGTGGCACTACTGGGGCTGGGCGCCTATGCCTTCATCGCCGTGCTGGTGGTGGCGCGTGATCGCTGGCCACTGGCCGATACGGGGCTGCTGGCCGCTTCGTTTGTGGGGGTGCTGTACAGCGTCTATCTCACCTGGGTCGAGCTGGCCATCCTCCACGCCGTCTGTCTGTGGTGCGCCGCATCGGCCGTCGTCATCACCCTCATCGCCGGGCTGGCGCTGCTACTCGTCCTGCGTCCACAGCCTGTCCCGGCCGGCTACGAATACGCGGAGATGTAGGGGCAGGGGAGCAGGGGGAGACCCTCACCCCCCGCCCATCGCTGATCGCAGACCGAAGGGAGTCCGGCAATGTTCAAGCACATACTGGTGCCGCTGGATGGTTCGGAGTTCAGCGAGCGCGCCATCCCTGTGGCCAAGCAGCTGGCCGCGGAGACGGGCGGGCAGCTGGCGCTGATTCGCGTGGTTGAGGTGGTGGCGCCGGGGGAGCACGAGCCGGGCGTCATCTCGTACCTGGATGAGCACCGTGTCGCGACGGCGCAAGAATACATGGCCCGGGTGGCGCTGCGCATCGGCAGCGAGGACCTGACGGCCGACACCTACCTCGCCCCCGACGCCGCCACCGGCATCATCGGCCGCGCTCTGGACAACGGCGCCGGCGCCATCGTCATGACCACGCATGGCACCTCATGGCCCGCGGCCGGCCATCTGGGCAGCGTTGCCGCCCGCCTGATCGCCGAGTCGCCCATCCCGGTGATCGTGGTGGGGCCAGGGGCAATGAAGGCCGTCGAGGTGGGAGCGAGAGGCTAAGGCTCTTGCCGTTCACCGCTCCGCAGAGCGAGGCGGGCGGCCCGCTCCCGGCGGCCCGGCGAACGCCTGGGCGATATGCAGATACTCGGCCGCGGCCACGCCCTCGGTGCGCAGCATTGTATCCAGCGGGTGGATGCGCTGGGTCACCACCCGGCAGAAATCCCCGGCCGGGCCAGTGATGCGCTCGGCGGCCTCCGGCGGACCCCACGTCCACACCGCACCAGAGGGTGCGGTCAGCTCCACGTACAGCGGCGTCTCCGGCGGCGGCAAGTCACGGTTACGATAGGCAAAGGCGCGCGTGACGTAGCCGAGATGGGCCACATGTCGCAGCCGGTCGGTATCCAAAGGGGTGACACCGGCCACATCGTGGATATCCAGCCCGTGTGACCAGTACTCCATCAACCGGGCGGTGATGAAACTCCGGGCGCTCATCGGCGGCCCCGCCCAGGGCAGGCGGGCCTTGGCGTCCAGCGGCGCCGCCAGCGCCACCAGCCGGGCGCGCGCCTGCCGCCACCAATCCAGCACCTGCGCGGCGCTCTTGCCCTGGGCGTCCACCATCGCGCGGGTGCGCGGCCCGCCGTCTGCCTGTCCGGAGAGACCGGGGAAGCGCCCCTCGGCGATGGTGCGCACCGCCGCCGCATCGACCTCCGCCAGGTGTACCACACAGTCGCGCAGGCTCCAGCCCGCGGCCGGACTGGGCCGGTCCCACGCCTCGGCGGACAGCGCCGCTACCACCCGGTCCAGCGTCTCCTGCTCCGCCACAAACTCCGCCAGCAACTCCCGCATTCCGCCACCTCACGCCCCGCGAGTGTACGGGTGGGGTGCGAGAAACGGGAAGCGGAGCCAGAGCCCTGCAGCCGCTAATGGCAGGTCCCCGAGCCCTTATCGGTGAAGCCTCCGGCGCTGACAGGCAGAAACTCCCAGTCGTAGGAGCCGGCGTGCAACGTCATCTTGAGCACGCCGAAGCCTGTGTCACTCTGGGCCTCCGTCACGGACGTTGGCGGGCGGAGGGCGTAGATCTCGGTGCCGCCGGTGCCAACCACGAACTCGCGAATGCCGCGAACCTCATCCGGCTGTCCTCCGGGAGTAAGCGGCGCATACCGCTGATAGTTGTGGTCATGGCCGGCGAGTACGATCTCTGCCCCGTAGTCGTACAGCGCCCGCCAGAAAGGTTGATAGGACGCATCGTTATGGTGCCCGCCGTTGCTAAACCGGGGATGGTGCCAGTACGCCAGCGTACAACTGGCGGCACTCGCCGCCAGATCCGCCCGCAGCCACTTCTCCTGCGCCGAGCCCGCACCACAACCGCCAACCTCTTTGCAGTTGCTGTTGAGCACGACGATGTGCCACGTCCCCAGGTTGTAGCTGTAGTAGCCCTGTGCGGGATTGCCTGCCGCGGCACCGAAATACGTGAAATACGGCAATGCGCCCGGCGAGCGATAGTCATGATTGCCGGCTGCCGGCAAGATGCGCGCCTTGTGCCGCCCCCAACTGGTGTTAAAACAGCGCGCATAGTCCCCTGGGCTGCCGTCTGGATAGGCGCTATCTCCCGCGTCAAAAACGACCACCGGCCCGCCGGAACCCTCCACCGCGGCGTCAAGCAAGCGCGCCGTAGCCTCGTCGTTCTGATGCACGCCACACTCTGCGATATCACCAGCACCGATGAGGACCGGGTCTGTGCCGGGGATTTCCACCACCGGCGGCACCATCTGCGCGCTGGAGCCCGCACCGCGCACCTGCGGCCGTGCCAGGGTCACCAGGATGAGCAGCGTGCCAGCCAGCGCCAGCCCTGCCGCCTGACGCCACCGTGGATGGCGGCGGGGGGCACGACGGCTGGCCGTATCGCTGGGCCCAGACATTGGGCGATGCATCACCACCATTCCACTCCGTCGCGGTTGATGGCATGCCGTGCACGCTGTCGGGCGTCAACCGCTGGATCTCGGGCGGCGGCCGGGATCTCTGGCATTACCGGGTAGCTCGGTGCCGCACGACCTCGGGCACGCGCTCGCCAGAGCTAACCTAGCACGCGATCGGTGAGCAAAGGTGGTGTGACCGTGTCAATCAGTGACAGTGAGCCAGCGCGCCGGCCGTCGCTGCCTGCACCCGCGCACCACGCGAGGATACGGGGGAGCGGGAGCAGAACCCCGCTCCCTACGGGTGGCAGGTGGCGAAGCCGCTGTCGGTGAAGCCCCCGGTGCTGGCAGGCAGGAACTGCCAGTCGTAGCCGCCCGCGCGCAGGGTAAGCCTCAGCACGCCGAAGCTCGTGTCACTCTGGGCTTGGGTGAGTGCGGTTGGCGGGCGGAGAGCGTACAGCCCCTTGCCGCCGGTGCCAACCACGAACTGGCGGATGCCACGGATATCGTCCCGTGCTCCGGCGGGAGTGAGCGGCGCGTACCGCTGATAGTTGTGGTCGTGTCCGGCGAGCACGACCTCTGCCCCGTAGTCGTACAGCGCCTGCCAGAAGGGCTGGTACGTGGAATTGTCGCTGTAATTGCCGTTGCTGAACCGGGGATGGTGCCAGTAGGCCAGCGTGCAGGCGGCGCCGGTGTTGGCCGCGAGATCCGCTCGCAGCCACCTCTCCTGCGCCGATCCCGCCTCGCAGCCGCCCGCCTCGCGGCAGTTACTGTTGAGCACGATGATGTGCCAGGTCCCCAGGGTGTAGCTGTAGTAGCCCTTTTTGGGGTCGCCCGCCTCCGCGCCAAAGTACTTGAAGTAGGGCGCCGCGCCACGCACTTTGTACTCGTGGTTGCCCGCGCTCGGGTAGGTGCGTGCCTCGTGCCGGCCCCATGTCGGCGCGTAGCAGTTGACGAAGTCCTTCTCCGTCCCGCGTGGGTAGGCGTTGTCTCCCGCCGTAAATACCGCGACCGGCCCGGCTGCCCCCGCGACGGCAGCATCGAGTAGCTTCGCCGTCGCCTCGTCGTTGTCGTTGCCGAAGCACTCGGCAATATCACCCGCGCCGATGAGGATTGGATCCGCGCCAGCGACTTGCAGAGAGGCGGGAGCCCCACCTGAAGGAACGCCAGTGATGTGCGGACGAGCGAGCGCCACCGCTGGGAAGAGCAGCACACCCACCAGCACCGGTCCTGCCGCCCACCTCCACGCTGGCCGCCGCCACCGCCGGATGGAGCCATGCTCGCCGGTGCCACCGGTCTCGGTGTTTGTGCCACGCATCACCATCGCTCCTTCCGAATGTCAACCGGCGAAGAGATGCCATAGTCGTACTGCGTTCTATCTTCGTTCGTACACTACGTCATCACGCTATCCGTGGTCGCGTGACTGCACGTACCGTAGGCGCGTGTTTGTGCGCTGTCAAACAGAGACAGTGCCCTGCTGGCAGTGACCGGGGGATGCCGTGTGAACGACAGCGATGGTGAGCCCGAATAGCGCAAAGCGATGCCCTGGAAACACCTCACAGGCTCCAGGGCATCGCGCTGCGACTCACCACGAATGGCTGTGCTACGGCGCGGGTGGGTTCATCTCCAACGCATGCAGATCATCACGCACCGCGCTGATCACGAGATCGCCGCCGGGGGCCTGACCGGTGATGGCGGTGATCGGCAGCCAGTAGTCGCGGGCCAGCGGGGCGCTGACCTTGAAGCGATCCTCTGTTACTTCGGCCACTGTGCCGAGAACGTCGCCACTGGGGGTGAGCACGGGCAGGCCGAGCGCCGGGCCGCTGTCTTCGCGGAAGCTGCCGTCGGCGTTAAACGTGTATTCGGCCGAGCGTTCGCCGATGATCGCGGTGCCCAACGCGACCGCCTCATCACTGAGCACCATGCTGTTGGGGTCAACGCCTGGGTCCTGGCCGCGCTCCATCGCCGTTTCTCCATGCGTCGCTGTGGCAGGACCGCCCGCGTGGTGCGCCAATCCTTGCGGGTCATCGACGGCCAGGCGCTCGCGCCGCAGCGTCAGCGGCACCTGCACGGTCCCGGTCGCCGCCTGCCGGCGAATGATGACCTCCTCGGCCACCACCGTCCGGCGCGACACCGCCGGACGCTCGCATCGCACCGGCGCCGCCACAGCGTAGGGGACAAAGGCCAGCGCCGGATCGGGGTCATCTCCTGCCGGGTCAAAACGGGCAATGATCGCCCGTTCCTCGCGGAGCGGCACCTCGACGGCCGCCCGGCGCTGCTCCACCCGCAGGTGAATGCGCACCTCGCCCGCCCGTCGCGCCGTCACCTGGATATCTGGTTGCTCGGCCCGCAACGTCAGGCGTTCCTGCCCGGGTTCATCATACGCGCCGCCGGCCAGCTCCGGCACGACCGATGGCCGCAACACCACCCGCCGGCCCAGGTCATCGATGTGACGGATATCGCCGCCGGCCACCGTCACCGGCCGGGCGCCACCCTCCGGCTCAATCACCAACTCATGGATACGCAGCCCATCCTCGCCGGTGACGGCGCGGGCCACGGCGCCTGCCCGCCGGCCGTGGCTGTCCACCGCCTCGTAGCCCTGTACATCGTAGACGCGCTGCTCATCCATCGGCGTGCTCCGTGTCCGGCTGCCGCCGTTCCTCCATCAATAGATCGCCGCTGTGCTCGACGTCGATCTCCTCGCGGCGCAGCGTCTCGGTGACGCGCTCTACACGGCGGTTCTGCTCGCGGCGGATGGCGATATCCTCCCGCGCCACCACCTCCTTGGAGACGTGCACCGTCTCACGCAGCGTGGTGATCTCGATGGTTTCGCCGGCGGCCAGCTCGCGGTCATCAACGATCACGCGGCCGCTGCCGGGCACACGCGTGATGACCAAGCGCTCCTCCCGCACCGGCACTTCAACGGTCTCTGTGCGTTCGGTCACCTGTTTGACGATGCGCACCAGTCCCGCCTGCTCGGGCCGGGCCTCGGCATGCAATTGCTCTTCGCGCAGCCGCATCACGTACGGCTCATCACCTTCAAGCTCAATCACACGCAGGCCATCCCGCGGCGCGCCGTCCGCGTGCGTGTGGTCCGTCGTGGTCATGACGTGGCTCCCTTCGGGGCGGCGGCCGGCTGCTTGCATGATGCCGGCCGCGCTGTGCTGATGGCCCGCGTGCTCGCCTACCCGCCGTCCTGCGACCTCGGCTCGCCGCTGGCCGGCTGCCGGTTACCGGTGGTAGCCGTCGCGGTGTACACCGTCCGGGCACGGCCGTTGCCGTTGCGGGTCGGGCCGGCAGCCTGCGCCTCCTCCATCGCCTGACGCACATCCTGCTTCATGCGATCGCGTGTGCTCACCTGCTGCTGATACGCCTCGGGGGTCATCATCAACTGGCGCGAGGTCAGCTCGGTGTTCGGCACCTTGATCACCCCCTGCGCCGTCTCCAGCGTGGTGAACAGCGGGCCGATGGTGCGGACCGTGCCGGTATAGGCGCCGGTCTGGATCGGTGTGCCCGGCTCCAGCTCGGAGCGCAGCATCCGGCCCAGCGTCAGGTCGCTCGCCGCCTGGCGGCCACCCAGCCCAAAGGCGAGCACCAGCGTGCCAACCACCAGCGCCAGCATGGCGTACCACAAGCCGTTGACGATATCCGGAGCGATCTCCAACATGTCCAGCGCAGCGAGCGCGGCGAAGCCGATCACCGTGAACCGCGCGACCGTGGCCAGCAGATTGGCGCCGCCGAAGCCGGCCGAGCCGAGCGCGCCGCGCACAACGCCTGCCAGCAGATTGCCTGCCAGCGCGCCTGCCAGCAGCACGACAATCGCCACCGCCACCTTTGGCAGGAACGCCACCACATCATCCACCACCTGGGAGACCTGGGGCAGGCCAAAGGCATCAAACGCTGCCAGGAAGAAGATCAGGTAGACAAACCACTTGGCGATGGTGCCAACCACGTTCGCCGGGTCCATCCTGACCCCGGCGTTGCGCAGGAAGGTATCAACCTCGGCCTTGTCCGCAATCTCGTTGAATCGGATGGCGCGTAGCGCCGTAGTGACAAGCTTCCCCACAATTCGGCCGATGATATATCCGGCCAGGATCAGCAGCAGCGCGCCCAGCAGCTTCGGCACGAAGCCGAAGAGATCGGCAAGCGCATCGGAGAAGGCGACGCGGATCGACTCGCCCCAGGACATGGCATCCCTCCCAAGCAGCACAACGCCGGAGACGGCGCACGGGCCTTCGCGCCCGGTGGCCGCCCCCGGCCCGCTGGTGAATGACGCTAGCCGCGGCGCTCGTGGTCGTGACCGTCGTGCGTCTCGTGACGGCCGGTCATCCCTTCGCCCCGCACCTCGACATCACCGTTGGTCTCAATGCGCGCCTCTTCGCGGCGGACGGTGTCCGATACGCGGCGGGTCTCCTCCACCGCGCGCTTGCCGGCGGTGACCTCCTCAGTGGCGACCGTGCGCTTTTGCACGTCGACCTCTTCCTCCATTACCGGTACGCGAATCTCCTCGCGCCCGTCGCCGATCTCGCCGGCGTCCACATCGCCACTGACCGCGCGGCGCTCGATGTAGACTTCTTCGCGGCGCACCGGCACGTCGATGCTCTGCTGCTCCTCGACGACTTCCTTGCCGATCACCACTTCACCCGCCTCAACGGCGCGCTTCTGCGCGGTCAGCTGTTCCTCGTGCAGGCGCACGCGGTCACGCTCGCTGGTGTCCCAATCACGCGTGCCGGTGTGGGTGTGCTCAGCGTCCGTGGTGTAGCCCGCCGAGGCACGATAGTCCGTGTCATGCTCGTGGCCGGTGACCGTCGTGTCGGCGCGGTAGTCGGTCATGCGTCCGGATTCGACGTCAACGTCATCCGGGTTCATCACCTGGTAATCGCCCAGCCGGTCCTTGGCGATGCTGAGCATCACCTGACCACCATCACCATTGCGGACGGCGTCGGTGCGCAGCCAGTAATCCGGCTGCATCGGCGCATCCACCTTGAAGTAGTTGCCCCGTACTTCCTTCACTTCGCCCAGTTGCTCACCGTCAAGCGCAAACACCGGGGCGCCAACGGTAATCCCGCCTCGCGACATCATGATCGTTCTGTCCTCCGTCTGCTCTTTCGCGCTGGTACTGACGGGCGGGCGCCAGTGCTCTTTGTATCGTCACGATACGTCTACGAGCAGGCGATAGCACGGGGGGGTGAGCCAGGGAGTAGGGCCGGGAGCATATCCGCGGCGCGCGCCAGGCCGCGGGTGCGGTTCACTCCCCACCAGGCGGCGCCGTGCGCACGCCCGGGGTTTCCTCAACCGGCGCCGCACCCAGCCCAGCCGTACGAAATTCCGCGGGCTGCTGGCCGGTGTGGTTGTCTGCGGCGCGTACCGGCCCCACGCCACTGGGCTTGTAACCCGGCGCATAGCCGTCGTGCGGGCTGATCGTCTGGTCGGGGTCGCCGGTCTTGTAGGGGTCAAGATCGCCGGTGCGCAGCCGCAGCCGGCACGATGCTCCGTCTGCCCCCGCTACCGCGCCGTCCTGCAGCCAGAAGTCGGGCTGCAACGGCGCATCGATCAGCAAGTAGCGTCCACGCAGTTCTTTGATCTGGCCGACCTGTTCGCCGTCCGCGTCAACCACCATCATCCCCGGCTCAATGCGCAAGTTCTGCATTGCCGACACCCCTTCGTATACCTCCACCGTCCCGCGCATCCCGGCACAATGGAATGCACACGGGAGGTATTCGATACTGGCGGAGAGTGGCAGGCCAGGCCCGGTAGCGCGGAAGGACGGTTGAGAGTGGGGGATGTACGGCCGGGCGGCTTCCCAGGGGCAGCGGCAAACGCCAGCATCAGCCCGTTGCCGCGCATCGCTCGCGTTCCCGGCAACGGGCTGATGCTGGCGTACCGAGAGTGGGGCGCGGCAGCGAACGGCGCCCTACCAGTGGTGCTGCTGCACGGGCTGACCGGCTCGGGATCTGGCTGGGCGCCGGTAGCGGCGCAGCTGGCCGCGGCCGGACGGCGGGTGATCGCGCTCGATGCCCGCGGACACGGTGACAGCGACTGGGCGGCAGATGCCGCGTATGCCGGCGATGCGCACTTCGCCGATGTCGCCACCGCGCTGGGGGCGCTAGGCATCGAGCGCTGCCTGCTGGCGGGGTACTCGATGGGCGGCGGCGTGGCGATGCTCACCGCAGGGGCGCTGCCGGAGCGGGTAGCGGCGCTGGTGGTGGTGGATACCTACCCGGCGCCGGAGATGACCTCCGGCTCCCGCCAGATCGCCGAGTGGGTCGCCGCGCTGGCCACCCCCCGACCCGGTGCGCCCCGGCTCGCGTTTGACCCGGCCATTGCCCGCCGGATGGCAGAGGATCTGGCCACTGGCACGGCGCAGCGGCTGGATCTCTGGCCATTCTGGGAGACGCTCTGCCAGCCGGTGCTGCTGGTGCGTGGCGCACTGAGCACCGTGCTACCCGCGGCACTGGCCGCGGAGATGCTGGCACGCCAGCCGGCCGCCCGGCTGGAGACCATCCCCGACACGGGCCACCAGATCCCCTTCGCCCGCCCGGCGGCGCTGGCAGCGCTGATGCTGTCCCTTCTGGAGGATGTGGCGTGACGGAACTGACCGACGACCTGCGCGGTGTGCTGGCGGCGCATCCGCAGCAGGTACGTGCCTGGCGGGCCGGGGCCCCGGGGGCCTGGGGGCATCTCGCCGGACAGGGGGTCCTCGCCGCCCGCCGCCGCACCGGCCGGCCGCTGACGGAGACCGAGCGCCGCGCCGTGTGGCAGGAACTGTGGGACCTGCTCCAGGCGGCACGCTCCTAACGGCGCGGTTGCTCCAGCAGTTGCAGGAGGTTGCCGTCCGGGTCGCGGAAGGAGGCCACCCAGCCGCCCCAGTGCTCCTGCTCCGGCGGCCGCACGAAGGCCACCCCGCGCGCCGCCAGCGTTGCCGCAGTAGCGTGGATACTGTCCACACCGAGGTTAACGGTGACGCGCACCGGCTCCACGGCCGGGCCGTGTACCGCGCTGTGCAGCCCCACACTCAGCCGGATGCCGCCGGGCAGGTCAAATGCCACAAAGTGCGGCCGGACGCTGTGCACCGGCAGCCCCAGCACCTCGCGATAGAAGGCGGCCATCGCCTCAATCTGCGCCGTCCAGATGATCACACCGGCGAGTTGCATCAGTCCTCCCACACGAGGGTACGAGCAAGAGCAATCAGGGGGTAGGAGGCGGAGATGGGGCGGGCTCGGGTATCGTGTAGCTATGGCCCGAGCCACGCCCCACTGCCTGCTGCTGGACCACGATGACACGCTGGTCGCGACGTTTGCGCTGCGCTCGCGGGTGTGGGCGCGCGCCGTGCTCGACGTAACCGGCGCCGCCATCGACGGCGCGGAAGAGCTCGCCCGCGACATGGGCAAGACGGTGGAAGCCACGGCACTGGGCCGCACTGCCGGTGACGCGGCGCTGGCGGCAGAGCTGGTGCGCGTCTATCGCGAGCGGTACTTCGCCGCCTCGGCGCGAGAAGTCGCAGCGTTCCCGGGGGTGATCGAGACGCTCACGGCGCTGCGCGCCCGCGGCGTGCGGCTGGCGGTCGTCACCTCCAAGCTGCGCACCGGGGCCACGATGGAACTCGAACGCGCCGAGCTAGCGGCGCTGATGGACGCGGTGATCGGCTCGGAGGATGTGCAGCAGCACAAGCCCCACCCGGAACCGCTGCTGGCCGCGCTGGCGTTGCTGGGCGAGCCACCCGCCGCCGCCGTGATGGTGGGCGATACCCCGGCCGACCTGCTCGCCGCCCGCGCCGCCGGGGTGCGCGCCGCCGCGGCCCTGTGGGGAGCGCTCGACGCGCCGCTGTTGCGCCGCCATCAGCCCGATTATCTGCTGGACAGGCCGGCGTCGTTGCTGGAGCTGTGCCCATAGCCGGCCCGGCAACGATGCGCGGCTGCGCCGGTCACGGCTGGCCGTCTCCTGGTTCAGCACAGGCCGGGGTGATCCCCCAGCGGGCAAAGCGGCGGCGATGGCGGGCAAACCCATGATAGGCGCGCTCCTCCAACCAGAAGCAGCCGGGCAGCGCTGCCACCCGCGCCGCCAGACGCCAGGGGCCACCCATTTCGCGCAGGATGGTATTGACCGCGGCGGCGGCGGCAGCGCGCCGTCCGTCCGCCGTCACCGTCTGTAGAGCACGGTCTGCCTCGGCGCGGCTGATACCGAACCGTTCGATGACGCCGGGCGTCTGGCTGGGCAGCACCAGCACACGGCTGGCGGGCACGCGGGCGCGCAACCACGCGGCCATCCGCGTTCACACCCCTCACCAGCCGTCAAACAGCACCAGCAGCCGCCACTGCCCGGCTAACCGCGGGTCTGGTTCGGACATCGCCGCTCCCCGGGCAGCCGGCCACCACGGCCCGTGCTACCCTGCGCGCATCCTACACGAGGGCAGGGGCATGACAGCGACGCACGAACACCGGCTGACGCGTGAGACGGTCCACCACGCCTGGGACCGCTCCCTGCCACCGCTGCTGACCATCGACCCAGGCGAAACCGTCACCTTTGAGACGCGCAACGCCTCCGATGGCCGGGTGACACCGGAGAGGCGCTCCGGCGTACAGCCACCACCCCGGCAGGACGGGGGCTTCCGCGGTCACCCGCTTACCGGACCGGTAGCGGTGCGCGGCGCCATGCCGGGCGACACACTGGCCGTCGAGATCCTGGCGCTGACGCCCGGGCCGTGGGGCTACACCAGCTTTGCCCCCGGCCGCGGACTGCTGCCGGATGACTTCGGCGATCACTACCTGCACCTGTGGGACCTGACGCGGGACCCGGCGCCATTTGTGCGCGGCATCCGCCTGCCGCTGGCGCCGTTCCTGGGGGTGATGGGGGCGGCGCCGGCCGAACCGGGGGCACACAGCACTATGCCGCCGCGGCGCAACGGCGGCAATGTAGACACCAAGCAACTGACCGCGGGCGCCACGCTGTACCTGCCCGTGCTGGTTCCGGGGGCGCTGTTCTCCTGCGGCGATGGCCACGCCGCCCAGGGCGATGGTGAGGTATGCATCACCGCCATCGAGTGCGACATGACCGCCACCCTGCGCTTCGACCTGATCAAGGGGCAGGAATTGCCGGAGTTCCAGTACCGCACGGCCGGACCGCTGGACCCGCGCACGAACACCGCTCCCTGGTACGCCACCACCGGCCACGGCCCCGACCTGATGGAGGCAGCGCGCGCCGCTATCCGTCACCTGATCGCCTGGCTGGTACGCGAACACGGCCTGACGCGGGAGGAAGCCTACATCCTCTGCTCTGTCGCCGCGGACCTGCGCATCAGTGAAATCGTCGATGCACCCAACTGGGTCGTCTCGGCGCTGCTCCCTCTGAGCATCTTCGAACAGACGGAAGCGCAATGATCAGCGCGGAATCGAGGGAGCCTCCCGCCACCCGGCAGCGAACCGTTCCACGTCTATCCCGATGCCGGATGCCGCCGTTCACAGCGGCGCGGTGAGAATGGGGGCGGTGGTGGGGGCGGGGACGCGCTCACGTTCCAGGGTGACAGCCACGGCATCGACACCGGTAAGGTCGGGCAGGGTGGCGATGTGATGGCCGCGAGCATCGGGGACGAACACGCCCAGATCCTGCGGGGTGCTGCCACGGATGGCCCACAGCTGATAGACGTCGCTGCCGGCCGGTCTGGGCAGGGCAGTGAACACGGCCAGCGCCGGGCCCTGGGCGCGCCGGACCACGGCCCCGTGCAGCGCCTCTTGGCCGGGCGCGGGGGCAAACGCCACCGACCGGCCGCCACCGGCGAAGGCATCGATGAATCGCTGCTGCGCCGCCAGCCGCTCCTGGCGCTGGTCAAGCTCACCGCGCAGTTGCAGGTTCCACAGGCCCAGCGCCAGTGCGGCCAGCGCCGCCGCGGCCGCCAACAAGAAAAACACGGGACGGCGGGGGAGCGACGAGCGAGCCGGCGCCGGTGCACGGGCAGTCCCCGGCACCGGCCCGCCCCCCCCAGATACCGGATGCCGGATGCCGGATGGCGCGTCTTGCGGGGCGGTGTCTTCGCGGGCGGTGGCGAGAATGCGGGCGCGCAAACGGGCGGGTGGCTCGACCGGCTCCGGCGCCTCGGCCAGCAGCCGCGCCACCGTTGCCAGCTCGTACACATCCGTGTGAGAGCGCGGACAGCCATCCAGGTGCGCCTGAGCCGCCGCCACCTCCTGCGGCAACGCCGCGCCAAGCGCCAGTGCGCCGGCGAGCTCTTCCAGCTCGTCGCAGTCCAGCACCAGGGTTCCCGCTTCTGCCTCAGGCATCTCGCTCCCATGCGCGCAGCGATCCGCGCAGCCGCTCCAGCGCCAGCCGCATCCGGCTCTTGACGGTGCCCAGCGGGATGCCCATCCGCTCCGCCACCTCTGGATACGCCAGCCCGCCAAAGTACGCCAGTTCTACCACGTCTCGCTGTTCTGGTGGCAGCGCGGCCAGCGCCGCCCGCACCCGCCGGCCGTCCACCGCTTGCATCGCCTCCGCCTCCGGGTTATCCGTCGCGGCCAGCACGAGCGTATCGACGGGCAGCACGCGCGCCACCTGGCCGCCGGAGCCGCGCAATGCATCAATCGCCCGATTCCGCACAACAGTCAGCAACCAGCCTCGTACCGCACCGCGCTCCGGCTGATAGGTGTGGCCCCGCCGCCACAGCGCGAGAAATGCCTCCTGCACCACGTCCTGGGCGGTTTCGGCGTTGCCGGTCACCCGCAGCGCCAGCGCGTGGGCGGCGCGTCCATGACGGTCGTACAGCTCAGCGAGCGCCGCCTCGTCCCGGGTGACCAGCCGCGCCAGCAGCGCTGCATCCGGATCCGAGACCGCGGGCCCATCTCCCGTTGCCAATATCGCTCCCGCTCTCTGGTGCTACGCGCCCGCGGCCATCGCGGATCAGTATAGCGGTCAGCCGTCAGCGGGAAGACCCAGCCTCGCCGTGCAGACCGCCCCTCAGGCGCTGGTTGCCGGGGATGTCCATCGACTGTCCCCTGTCCCCTCGCCCCTGTACCCTGACAGAGATGACAGCATCAGGACGGCGCAGGCCGAACCCGCTCCAGCGGTATGACCAACGGTTGACGGCCCGGACACCGGAGGGGGTGGCCCGCCGGTTCCTCATCAGTCCGGCCGGCAACTTCCTCACCAACACGGCGCTGTTCGTGCTGCCGGAGCAGCTCAACCTCCAGCCCAAGCATCGGGTGCTGGATATCCAGGCCGGCGGCGGCGCGTTGTTGCGCTTTCTGGCGGCGCGGGTGCCGTTTGAGCAGCCGCCTGCCGGGATTGAAGCATCGCTCCCGGCGCTGCACCTGGGCCGGCCCGCCGCAGGCGCGCCGCCCATCAACCTGCTGGGCGGGCGGCCGACCTATTTGCCCTTCGCCGATGCGAGCTTTGACCTGGTGATTGCCGCGCACGTCTTCCGGCGGCTGGCCGACCACGGCCTGGTTCAGTGTCTGCGTGAGGTTGAGCGGGTACTGCGGCCCAATGGCGTGCTGGTGGGCTGGGAGTTCGCGCCGCTGTCCTCCGAGTGGCTCAACCGTCTGCACGTACGCCTGCTGGCGGGCGACGTGCTGCCGCCCCACCTGCGCGGCTTCGGCCCGCTGTCGCATTTCGCACTGGAAGCTGGTTTCGTCCGCATCGAGCGCCCGTTGTTGCGCCCCTTCCTCGTTCCTCCCATCCCCCATACCGCCATCTTGGCGCAAAAGGGGCAGTAGGTAGCCGCGGAGAGGCGGCACGGTCGCTGTCGGGCCTCGTTCACCCCACACAACGCCAAAGAAGCGGGAGCTGCCGCCCCCGCTTCCTGGTGTGCGTTGTGCTGTGGGTCATTCCACCGGTTGCCGCCGAGCGGCGCCCGGGTCTACAGCCGCCAGAAGTTGCCGGCGGTGATGACGTTGCCGGCCTGCTGGCCGCCGGGGCGGTTGATGCCGGTGTTGTTGACGAAGCCGTTGAGCATCACGCCGGGGCCGTAGTGGGTGAAGTTGCCACCGGAGATGACGTTGCCGGCCTGCGAGCCGAAGTTGTTGCCGCTGTTGTACACGCCGCCACTGATCATGGGGTGCCTCCCTGGTGCTGCTACCGGCGGGACCGTCCCGTGTGCCCCGTCCGCTGTGTCTGTAGGATGCCAGCCCCCGCCCGCCCCGGCTGTTCCCC
>WBZO01001322.1_pt1 | contig 39504 bp, 42 predicted proteins | sample 5204261 | NCBI WGS metagenome assembly WBZO01 (sample SAMN12412400, study PRJNA552823) | activated sludge metagenome | isolation source: activated sludge from anammox sidestream of wastewater treatment plant... | place: USA: North Carolina | collected 2017-09
CCAGGTCATGCGCGATATCAAGGACAAGTTCCTCCGGTATTACAGCGTGACCCTTGGGAACTACGATGTGACCAAACATTTCCTCTCTGAAAACCCGAGAGTGATCGAGGTTGACGCAACAAGGTGACGGAAAAGAGATAAACTCACGAGAAATAAAGAAGTGAAATCAAAAAATGACGACAGAGATTGAAATTCCGATTGGAGAGTTACCCTCTTCAGCAAAGGCAGTATTTTCACTGCTGGTGGATGGCAAGCCACGGACATTAAACGAGATGGTCGGGAATGTTTCGTTCTCACCACGGACCATCCGCAACTCACTCAACCGCCTCAAAGATGCAGGCCTTATCGTGGCCAAATTTAATTTCAGGGATGCGCGAAAACCCCTCTATCAGCTTAAAGTCACGTGAAGTAAAAAAGACCAAGGGAAATCCTCTGGCCTTTTATCAATTTATCGAGGTTTTATGATGCAAAAGATGTTATGCGTTGTCTGCGGCCATATCTACGATCCTGAAAAAGGGGATGTAGGTGTCAGCCCCGGTGTAGTGTTCGAATCGGTTCCCGCTGACTGGTGTTGCCCGGTGTGTGCAGCAGGGAAACCAAAGTTTGTGCCAAAAAAGTGAACGGCTTCAACCTCTTACAACCCTTTCAAAAATTTATTCTTATACCGTTTTTCCCCTTTTTTAACAAGTATTCTGCATCAGGTATCAATCTAAAAGGGGAATGTACCCCCAAGGGCTCCCTTCTGTTTATTCCGGTTCAGACCTCCACATTCAGATAGACCCTGACCAGGATGCCTATTACAAATGAGATTGCGGCAATACCAAGACTTATGGTGGCCATCTCGGCGAATCTTTTCAGGAAAGGGAGATCCTTTGCCACAGAGGTATAGAACGTAAAGAGAACTATGATGAGTATGCCCAGGGTGAGGGTGAGGGCAAATGCCTGCAGCGGTTGGCCCATCAGGAGAAACGGCATGATCAGGACCCCCACAGTCAGCACATACGCCCCTCCCGTGTAGAGCGCTGCGGTCAGCGGATTGTCTGACCGCTCTGATTTCTGGGAGAGATACTCTGAAGCCCCCATCGAGAGAGAAGCAGCTATACCCATGATCAGCCCTGCTGCCGCAATCAGTTGAGTATTCTGGAGGGCGAGGGTGAATCCTGCGAGGCTCCCGGTAAATTCAACGAGAGCATCATTGATACCAAGGACAACCGATCCTACGTATCGGAGCTGCTTCTCATCGAGCATGCCGACGATCTGATGTTCATGTTCTTCTTCATCCTCTAATATCCGTGCTGCTTCCGGGATGGTCTCAAGGATTTCACGATATGTCTGTACTGCCTCGGATTCACGTTTCTCCATCAGTTTTACACCAAAAGTCAGGCCGAAGAGGCGGGTGACAAAAAGATAGAAGACCAGTTTCAGCCTGTCAGGTTGCACATCTCTTCCGCTCAACCGTTTCCAGAAGGAGTAATGGCCGAGCTCCTCTCTCGCCATGTTCTCAAGGACTTGCCTGTTGTGGAGATCCGGGATACGTGCTGCAAGATTCTGGTAAATCTTATACTCAGTGATCTCTCCTTTCTGGAACACCTCGATACGCTCAAGAAGTTCTGGAGCAAGCGCCCTGCTTGCGCCCTCTGCGCTAAGCATAGGATGATATCAGCACGAGCATTGTTCAATGTTACCGCAATACATCTGAATGACCTGCGTGTTCCGAATGGAAGCGTGAAATAAAGTCTGTAACAGTAGGGTGGTGCAGGGAAACTCAATTCGGTACTGAAAATGAATCCGTTGAGATCATGATTGGGTCCGGAGCTTTAAAGAGGGATATTTTGTTCCGGCGAGAGGAGAGTCTCATTGGGGAGCCCGGAGAGGGCAACAGCGGCAAGTGCCCCGATAACACCTCTGCCGCCATACAGGGTAATTCCCTGCCTTCCTGCCGTCTCCTCTGCATATTCCCTACCAACCATCTCTTCCCGCGCCTTTTTGCCGTATAATCTGAGCTGGGGATCGATACAGAATCCCTGTTTCACGGCAATTCCCCATTCCGCTGAAAAAGCCTCATCCTCAACGAACAATATCGCCCGCTCCACCACCTTTCCAATATTTTCATGGGTCGTTGCAAGTTCGATGTAGCTGCATGAATTTCCGGCTGTCCTCCACGGTATATCCGGGCTGAGCATGGCGACACGGTGATCAATGGGGATCACTCCCTTTCTCGCACCAAGATACTGGAGCAGGGCAAGCGCAAGAGCAAAGGTTGCCCCTCCCTCCGAACTGTCAGTGTCATCTATGCCTATTATCAGGTGTGAAAGGGCACGGGTCCGGACCGCACCAACGACAATAGTACCTTCCCTTCTCACCAACACTTCGCACACCCCGTCGGCATGCCCCATCATATCGGTCAGAGAGTATGCCGGGCCCCCGATACAGCGGATATGCTGTATGATATCATCTCCATCACGGGTGACTCCGACTACTCCCACTGCCGGGGAAGGAGGCAGCCCGATCTTCACATCAGAATATCCAATCCGCGCGAATTCCCGGAGGAGCGGCCCGTCCCTCCGCACTTGTTTCACCACGCCATTGGCAAGCATATGATGATGCCCGCAGAAGGCGGCACATCCCCCACTCAGGCATTCGTGAAAGATCTGAACCTGGTCTCCATCGACGGTGGTAAAAATCTTCCTGCAGGCGCTCTGGGGGAGGGCTGATATGGTGGCGTATCGTGCAGGTGTACGCCCCTGTTTTTTCTCGCGCTGGATGACACACCCCTCGTCAACCAGACGGGTAATCCAGTCCTGCGCTGTGCTCCGGGGAACCCCTGCCCCATTCTGGACGTCGGTGACGGTAAATGACCCCTTTTCGACGGTATACCCTCTCATCAGATGGAGAAATTCCCGTCTCCGTTTAATTACCCCTCGCATGGCTATCCTTGATGAAGAGGAGGTCGCCAATGCAGGCACTGGCCGTCTCCCTTGAACCTGCCCCCTTTCCGATGAGGGTGATCTCGCCTGCCATATCCGTGTCAATCGTTATTGCATTGAGGGTATTTTCTACCACGAGAGGGTGAGTCCGTGGCAGGATTCGCGGAGCGACCCTGAGAATTCCTTTTTCCGGTATGGCCTCTGCAATCAGCCGGATTGTACAATGCTGCTCCTCTGCCAACCGGAGCGCATCGTTCGTGAGCATGTCTATCCCGGTGATGGTGACGTCAGAGAGTTTCACATTCCTCTTCCATATGGTGTTGGAGAGGATCACGAGCTTGATGGCTGCATCGATTCCCTTCACATCATAGGTCGGATCTGCTTCAGCATACCCCATCTCCCGGGCTTCCAGAAGTGCCTGTTCATAGGTGAGACCTTCTGCGGCCATTCTTGTGAGGATAAAATTGGAGGTTCCGTTCAGTATGCCGTACACGGCAAGCACCCGGTTGCCGGCAAGCCCATGCTCGAGGGTATGCATGACGGGAATGGCGCCCCCCACGGTCGCTTCATACCGTATGACAACCCCGTGCTTCCGGGCAAGGGACTGCAGGGTGGAGAAATGCAGTGCTATGGGACCCTTGTTGGAGGTGACCACATGTTTTCCCCTTCCTATGGCTGTTTTTATAAAACCGGTGGCAGGCTCACCAGAATCTGCATCGGTCGGTGTCACCTCGACAAGCACATCGTAATCGCCCTGTTCGACAACATCAGCTGCCGAGAGGCTCTTGTCACCGCAGTATCCCCTCTCGCGTTTTGCTATCAGGACTTCCTCGATATGGATACCATCAGGGTCCAAGAGGGCACTCTTCGAGTCGGCAATACCGGTGACCGTAAGCCCGAGCTCCTTTCCATCGATCATCTCAAGAAGGCCCCTGCCGACCGACCCCATTCCCAGGATGGCGATCTTCATCCCGTTGCCTCCAGAGGCTCAATGATGAGAAGATTTTTCTCTTTTGCGACTCCGCGGAGGATGCCCAGAGCCTGTTCCATATCAGCTTTGTTAACGGCTTTTATCACAAGCCGTGCAGATGAGGGTTCATTGATGGCAGGCATCACCATGGTGAGCTCGGTCACCTCTGCGAATCCGGTGCAGTCAATCCTATCTACGGTATCCCCGAGATCGGTGTGCATGATATGCCCGATCATGATCATGGTCTGTTTATACAGGAGCCGCTCTTTTCCCAGCCGGAGCACATTCACGCCCTGGCTCTTTATCAGTGAGAGCAGTTCCCCCAGACGTTGTTCCTGAAGTTCGAGCACAATCTGGACGCCCAGCACATCTCCTTCAGCCTTCTCATCCCTCTGATGGATGACCGCGATGATATTTCCGCCAACTTCCGATATCGGCTTCAACGCGGCCACCAGCTGACCGGGAGAGTCCTTCATCTCCAGTTTCATGGATACCTGCACCAGAAACCACCTATACCTCTATTCGAATCCGGGAGTGATAAGCCTTTTACCCGCCCATCACGGATTTCACCAATCCCTGGCAAAAAAAGAGAGGGGGGAGCGATCCACCACTCATGAAACAATGATTACTATTCTGCCTCAGGGGCCGGGGTAAGAGCATTTGCGCCAGTTTCATCCGGAAGAAGACGATATCTGTGACAGAAAAAAGAGAATGAGCGGTTTCTTTCCCTCGCCTCATACACCGAGAACAAGGTGATAATATCGCCCATGAACGCTATTCTTGATTTGTAATGGCGGGGGATCATGCTATTGAAGATCTCCTTGGTGATATGATTGGTGCTCCCATACCTCCTGATGCCGAGGCGGTGCTGTGCCCGCTCATCCATACCGGCAAGGTACCAGCTCTCGATCTCCCGTACAATAATGATAAAATGATCATTTGCAAAAAGATCATACCTTTCGTTTAAAAGGCGCTTTTTTGCCAGAACATTGGGTTCCCGATCGATATCGGCACACATGATGAAGTCATGCCCCATTTCACCGATGCTGCGGATGAAACTGTTCACCTTCTCATTCTTCATGCAGGCATACATGACAATCTCAACCGATGTGTACAGGTCAGCAAAAAGCGGTTTTACTACCCTTGAGAAGAACCGCTCATCATCGTTCCCCTCAACCAGAATAAAGAGGCGCCGTTCCTTCATTCCATTCCCAGGAGGTTCTGGATAAAGAGATCCTCGATGCCGATCTCATGTTCAAGAAACGTACGTATCTCTTTTCTCGTAAAAGGACGGCTCAGTTGTGAAAATCCCTCCGCATCCCGTGATATGAGTAAAATGTCCTCGATATCGACCTGTTTCACCATCTCGGGATTGTGTGTGGTGACAATGACCTGTTTCGACGACGCGGCATCCTTGAGCATCTCAACAAGCTTCGAGATCAGGAACGGATGGATATTCCGTTCAGGCTCCTCGATGATCGTGACCGGCCGGTTCTCGAAATAGAGCGCGATGATGAGGGCAAGGATGTTGATGGTACCATCGGAGACCATGGATGCGGGGAGAAATTTGTTCCTGCTGTAAATTTCCTTCAGTTTCAGGAAAAGTGACATATCCATAAATTTTTCCACCGCGATCTCATCAACGAAGGGGACCATCTCCCTGATCAGGCTGAAAAATTCTGTTTTTTTCTTCGGATCTTCAAGGATATTCTTTATCACGATGGCAAGATTGCTCCCGTCCTTCTCAAGTTCGGTCTTCCCCATGATAGGAACTGCACGCTTCAGGAGTCTGGGATCAAAATCGTATACCTTCATCCCGCGAAATATCCATTCGATAGGCGGTATCCCGGGAACTGATATCGGGAGGTTCATGATCAGCCATTTCTGGGGGATCTGTCTCTTCTGGAAATACTGGGGAAAGAGATCCTCATCTTTCAGTTCGAGTCCTTCAGGTGGGCAGACACTGTGTGCAACCGATCCATCGACCCTTGAGAGCGTGAGTGTCCCTGCACCAAGCTGATGTATTCCTGACGCTCCAGAATGGCAAAAATTTCCTGAAACTGTCAGGAGATCCATTGAGATCTCGTAACTTTCACCGCTGTCGGGGAAGGTCATGGCAAATTCATACTTTATCTCGTACGGTTCAAAATATACGGGAAGTCCATCCTTCACCCCGATAACATCCGCCCTCTTCTCCTCCAGAACATAGACTATCCTGAAGGCGAAAGGCATTGCCGGTCCGATAATGGTATTCCGGAGATATTCCACTCCACCCTGGAGAGAGATGGCATTATTGAGCCCGTATTTGGCAATATCCCTGATGAATTTGAAGACCTGGATAAGATTTGACTTTCCCGATGCATTTGATCCGATGATGATGTTAAAATTGTCCGGTGAGAACTGAAGATCCCGGAAACTCTTGAAATTGCTGACGGCAATCTCACGTATTGGCATGACAAACCTTCTCTGACTCGGTATACAATAATCTTTGGCCAACCAATTCATGAAAATGATCAGGGAACGAAAATGTCCAACAGAAAGAATGTTCTCGAAATCAAACCCATCTACTCCATGGAAGGGTGAGTATGGGAGGGATAATCCGCGCAGAGCATCTCACCAAAACGTATGGCATGCTTACGGCTGTCGATTCAATAAGCTTTTCAGTACAGCAGGGAGAGATGTTCGGCTTCCTGGGACCGAATGGCGCCGGGAAAACGACAACGATGAGGATGATCCAATGTATATCTCCGAAGACGAGCGGCGAACTCTCTGTCTTTGACCTTGATGTTCACACCCATCCCCGGGAGATCAAAGGGAAACTCGGAGTACTCCCTCAGGAAACAAATCTCGATCCGGACTTTACCTGTTTCGAGAACCTTACGAATTATGCCCGCTATTTTGAGATTCCGAAACGGGAGGCTGCGAATCGTGCTGAAGACCTCCTCTCCTTTGTACAACTTGAGGAGAAGCGGGATGTTCCCATTGAAAAACTATCCGGCGGTATGAAACGACGGCTCCTTCTGGCACGAGCCCTTATCAACAATCCGCAGCTCCTCATTCTGGATGAACCAACGATTGGGCTTGATCCGCAGGGGCGTCACCTGATCTGGGAGAAACTTAAAAGCCTTCAGGCTTCGGGAAACACCATCGTCCTCACCACGCACTATCTCGAGGAGGCGGAACGCCTCTGCAACCGGCTGGTCATCATGGAGGGCGGGAAGATCCTTGTGGAAGGCAGCCCGCAGGATCTCATCTCTGAATACGTCGGTGCTGACATTCTTGAGGTGGAACACACCCGCCCTGTGATCGACTGCCTGGACAACATGAATGTGCGATATGAAATATTCGGAGACATTGTTCAGGTCCATACCGATAAACCGAGAGAGATAGCAAAAGAGCTGTTTGAACGCTGCAATCCCGGACGGGTATATGCACGGCATGCAACACTTGAAGATGTTTTCCTGAAACTGACAGGGAGAATCCTCCGGGAGTGATGCGAGATGGATGCATATCTGATACCCCGGATATCACGGTTGTCCCTCAAGGTGTGGAGAAGGAACTGGGATGTGTTCTTCAAGACCTACCAGGTCAATTTCCTCCCCCCCTTCATCGAACCAGTCCTCTACCTCCTTGCTATCGGATTCGGACTCGGTTTGTATGTCGGGGAGATCAATGGCGTTCCCTATGTGAATTATATTGCCCCTGCGCTGCTTGCCATCTCCATCATGAACGCATCGTTCTTCGAGTGTACCTATTCTTCCTACGTTCGGATGTATTACCAGAAGACGTTTGATGCCATGATAGCGACACCCCTTTCGCTGGATGACGTGATAACAGGTGAACTCCTGTGGGGTGCGACAAGAAGTCTGATCTACTCATCGGTGATGCTGCTCGTTCTCATTCTTTTTGGCGTTGTCGACCTCCCGTTATCACTCCTCATTATCCCCTTCTCCTTTCTCGCCGGCCTGCTCTTTGCCTGCATCGGAATGTGTTTCACTGCAATCACACCGGGTATCGATGCCCTCAATTACCCGGCGTTCCTCTTTATCACACCCATGTTCCTCTTTTCAGGGACATTCTTCCCGCTTGAGGTCCTGCCACCAACTGTGCAGGTTATTGCTGTCGCCCTCCTGCCGCTCACCCAGTTGGTGATCATTACCCGATCACTAACCCTCTCGTCGCTTTCCCCCCTCTTCCTCTACAGTTTTGTCTGGATTCTGACCGTCACCGCTCTCTGTTTCATGCTCTCATTGCGGCTGATGCGCCGGAGACTCATCGTATGAGCTGGAGATTTCAGGATAATAACTTAATACTGTCACGTCATTTCTTCTTAGAACCGGGGTTCAGCTTATGACCGTTTATGCATGCTGCCAGACCAACGTGGTGAGCGTCAAACCCGATGCCACCGTCCAGTTTGTAGCAAAACTGATGAGAGACAAGAATATCGGTTGTGTGGTCGTCACTGATAACCACCAGCCGGTGGGCATTGTTACCGACAGGGACATCGCACTCCGGAGTGAAACGCTCTGTGGCGAACCCGAATCAGCCCTGATCGAGAGCATCATGACCCGGGATCTCAAGACTATCCGGAAAGACACTGGAATTTTTGATGCCATCCAGGAGATGAAGGCGTCAGGGATCCGGAGGATGCCGATTGTTGACCAGGGAGGCCGCCTTGTGGGACTCCTGACGGTTGATGACCTCATAAGGCTCCTTGCCCGCGAAATGGCAGACATCGCACGTATTATTGGAAAAGAGAGTCCATCTCTCTGATGAATCCTTTTTTTCAGACGTTCTGGTAAAGATTAATAAAAGTACTGACGCAAAGGTTCATCACGAGTACTGGTTTTTTTATCTCCGGTTTCAGGGGGCTTCCTGATGTCTGACCCGGCAAACAGCAGTTCCCGGGGAGTCGTCCTTGTCATCGTAACCATCGGAACGTTCCTCAATCCGTTCACTGGTTCGAGCATCAACCTTGCCCTCCCTCTCATCGGGGAAGAGTTTGCCATCGATGCCATTATGCTCTCCTGGATCCCGGCAGCATATCTACTCTCCTCAGCTATCTTCCTGCTCCCTGCCGGAATGCTCGGAGACATCACCGGAAGGGCGAGGGTATTTTCAACCGGCACCCTGGTGTATACCTTTGCATCACTCCTTGCCTTTTTCTCCCCTTCTGCATCCTTGCTTCTTGCCTGCAGGTTCCTCCAGGGGATCGGGGGTGCGATGCTGTACTCCACAGCTATTGCTATCATCGCTGATCTGTACCCCCCGGGGGAGAGAGGACGCGCTGTCGGTATCAATGTGATGGCGGTATACGGGGGGATGACCCTCGGCCCCTTCATCGGGGGGATCCTCACCCAGCTCTTCGGGTGGAGGAGTATTTTTTTCATCACGGTTCTTCTCGGGTGCATTGTCCTCCTTTACGTCAGGAGGATCCCCCAAATCCTTAACGAAAACCGGCGGGAAACATTTGATTACCAGGGTGCGATACTCTCTGCTGTTGCACTTATCCTCTTCTTTATAGGCACCTCCCGGATCCCCAACACCGATGCCTTCATATGCATCCTTCTTTCCGGGCTGACTTTTCTCATTTTTTATCGTGTGGAGACCGGAAAAACTTCGCCTCTCTTTCCGATCACCCTTTTGTCTTCAAACCGGACATTTTCGTTCTCGAATCTCGCAGCTCTCATCAATTACAGCGCAACATTTGCGGTCACATTCCTGCTCAGCCTTTACCTGCAAATCGTCAGGGGAATGTCTCCCGCAACAGCAGGATCGATCCTCCTCATCCAGCCCTTTATCCAGATGGTCATCGCGCCGGTTGCAGGCAGGCTCTCTGACAGGACTGATACTTCACGGCTGGCATCCATCGGCCTCTTTACCTCTTCTGCAGGGCTTCTCGGGCTGGCTTTCCTCAATGTGAATACACCACTTCCCTGGGTCATTCTCTTCCTTATCCTTCTTGGATGCGGCCTTGGGCTCTTCTCCACCCCCAACACCACCGTTGTCATGGGGAGTGTGGACAAGGGCCAGTATGGTATCGCTTCCTCGTTCCTTGCAACAATGCGGAGCACCGGCATGATGCTCTCGATGGGGATTGTTATGATCGTCTTTTCAATGCTGCTGGGCAGCACTTCGATCACCCCTGAACTGTCTCAAGGATTCCTTGCAAGCATGCAGATTATCTTTGTCGTGTTTTTCGTGCTCACCATTCTTGGAGCTCTCATCTCCCTTGATAAGAAAAATCCCGATCAAAGAATGAAAGCTTGATTCGAACTTCAATTGGATCTCAACGCAACCTCGCTCATGAGATTGCTCTTTTTTTCATATATCGAGGAAACGAGATCGAAATGCTCCTGTACCCCAAACAGTAATGAAGGGAGATTCTCAGAATAAAGGCTGCGAGGGAATACACGATGCCGATTCGAGACCAGGTGCATCGATGAGTTCACAATTCATTTGACTATGGACGCCTTATTGCTACGGGAGCTGATGATTCATGACGTTCTGGTTCTTTGTTGGTATCATGGCTGCCGCATTGACAATGTTTGGTTTCATCCCGCAGATCATCAGGATGTATAGAACAAAATCGGTCGAAGACATCAGCGTCCTTACCCTGGTCCAGTTTACTCTTGGAGTGGCGCTATGGGCGGTCTATGGCTTCTTTGTCAATGATCTGATTGTTGTCGGTGCAAATGTGGTGAGTCTTTCCACTCTTATAGTCGCACTGGTTCTTTATTATCACTACCGGGGCATTCCGCAAAGAACTGACATTGGCGCTGAGGGGATATGATGCCATGCTTTCAGCGTTATAGATGGTCAACCTTCCGTATGAAGGGGGCTGGACTCCTGTGACCCTTCCGTACGAATGGGGGGATGGGCCTGGCGGTATCCGTGGGCAAATCCTCTCTTATTCCATAATGGCACCCAGTCCTTTGAATACCCAGCCCTGGTCTGTTCTATGCAGGGATCCATGCGGGATTGATCTCTCTCTGGAAAAAAGCCGTCTCCTGTCCCATATCGATCCAGAATCCCGCCAGGCGTATATCTCCTGCGGTGCGTTTATCGAGAACCTGGATATCGCTGCACGGGATGCAGGATACACTGCTGACATCTCGCTTTTTCCTTTGTCATGGCCTGGTAGTAACATCGATACAGGGCAGCCGGTTGCAGGGATCGAACTTATTTCGGATCCCGGGGTAGTGACGGATCCCCTCTTTGCATGGGTCGAAACCCGGCACACTAACAGGACTATCTTTAAAGAAGAACCGATCCTGGCAGAGATCCTTTCAACGCTCGCGGATGCAGCCGAACAGCCTTTCACCACTCTGGGATTCTCATCCGATCCGTCATTCAGGAAGGAAGTCGCCGGGCATATCAGCGATGCGGTTGAGGTAACCCTCTCCGACCGTGATCGCCTGTTGGAATTCCTCTCCTGGGTCCGGATCCTCAGGGGATCCACTCATCCGCATCAGGATGGGTATGGGATGCGGGAGGCGGGGCTGCATGGTGTCCGAGGCTGGCTCTCTTTGTTCCCCCTGCGATTAAGCCCGGCAGGCATAAAAAGCACCAAGGCAAGGGAATTGCTTCTGAAATTGGCAAAAAAACAGGCAGAATCTGCGGCTGCATTAGGCTGGATCGCAACAAAAGGCAACTCCCGATATGACCAGGTGAGGGCAGGACGCATGTATGAGAGGGTACACCTCACTGCTGCTTCAGTTGGCCTGGGCCTCCAGCCCATGACAGATATCCTCGAGCCCTATCCGGGGATGGAGAAGCACTACCGGATGGTGCTGGACCTTATCGGGATTCCCGACACGCACACCGTCCAGATGCTGTTCCGGCTTGGGTACTCAGATTCCTGTTCCCAATCCAGGAGGCGGGCAGTACAGGATTTTTTTAGGAGATGATGAAGGGGGCTGCACCCCAGGAATCACCCTCCTGACACTACCAGCTGCATTCCAAGGGCAACAAGATAGAGGGCCACTCCGCAGAGCGCGAGCGGAATCGTATATCGGCGAATCACCTGTGCGAAGTCATCCCCTGTAGTCCGGCTTACGATCCAGAAGAAGGGATCGGTCACAAACGAGAAGACAAAACACCCTGCTGCGATCATGATGATGAGTGCAACCGGATGAATCACCTCAGCAACGTGAGTTCCCGCAAGTATTCCGGCTGCCAGTACCGCGGTAACAACCCTGGAACCCTGTGCGGTCTGAATCAGGGAAGCAAGGACAAAGGGCACCAGGAGAACAGGGATGATTGCAGTGATCTGTCCCAGTGCTGATTCAGAAAAAACACTCGCAAGGATAACTCCTGCAAGTGCCCCTGCACCGCAGATATCAAAGATAATCACGCCCGCATGCTTTGTTCCGCGCTGCAATCCGGCTGCCCGGATCCCGGGAACCGCTGTCACAATGGCGATAGCAGCACCAGCGAGCATGATCACCTGTATCAGTGCGCCGTGCGAAAGGCCAATGGCAAGTCCAACCGGGATTGCAAGCAGGATCGCAATGAAGGGTGCATATGCACGGAGATTTCTCTTTTCAGAGGATGAAACGGTTTTGGGGGGGAAGTCGTCAGGTCTGGCCATGCTCTCAGGTTTGTCACAGGATCCGAACCAGAAACGGTACATGAGAAGAAAACAGAAGAGCAGCAGAAGCGAGAGAGGGATTGCCAGGGCATCATATAATGCGGGTGACAGATCGGGGGCGAGAGACTGGACGAGAGGGATAACCGCAGGAGTGGGATAGACCAGTCCGAATGAGATGAGGCTCCCTATGGCTACACAATACAGGAGCAGCGTCCTGGTTTTTTCTCCACTCCCGAGCCCTTTCACAACAGGGGAGAGGATAATGAAGGCGGTAACACTGCATGCCACCGGGAGAGCCAGCAGGTATCCTGAGAGGCCGGATATCGTGTACGGGTTGGCCAAATATTTCCTGATATCATGAACAATCTGTTGAATATCCCCCTGCTCCTCGAGGATAGACGCAATGATGGCTCCCGAGAGGATGATGAGCGCAAACAGGGCAAAAATCCTCCCAAGACCCGTCGTGATCACGCTGATCAGCTGATCGAGGGGCATCCCGATGAGGATGCCAAGAAAAAGTGCCCCCCCGGTCAGGTTAAAAATTGGCGGGATCCGGAATCGTATCCCGAGGAATGAGACGAGGAGGAGGGTCAGGAAAAAGGAAGGAAGGGGATCCATCTGATACACTTCATTGTTTTCAGGATAATAAATGCAGGGGCTCTCCAGAAATCAGCCCCGTTCCAGGACCGATAACAAAGAACATAATGGCTGGGATGAATGATAGTTTCATAAATGACGGCCGGTGAGGAGAAGATACTGTCCGAAAAAGTGATCAATGCACAGGGTCAGACCTACCACCTGGTTCTTACAGAACGGGATCTGGGTACTCAGTATCCCGGTATGATGATCTATACCCTCCAGGTGGTGTCTGGTGGAGATGTTATCGCCCGTTTCCGGACCAACACCTACGAATACCCCCCTTCATCCCCGATCAGCGCATCAGGGGTCATTCAGGCTAGATCGGACGAATGGGAGAGAGAGCTGCTCTCGGATCCCACCTCTTTCCGGCAATCGCAGGAAAGGAGGAACATCAGGGAACCTGACAATGTCCCGACTCACGAAGTCCTGATCATCCAGGGCAGCCCGAGACCAGCAGGAAACTGCAGCGTTCTCGCGACGTGGGCCCAGGAAGAAGCCGGACGTGCTGATGTTACGGCAGAAGTGGTGTATCTCGATGACCTTCCCATACGGGCCTGTATCGGATGCTACCAGTGCTATAATACCGGTACATGTATCTTTGAAGACGATATGACAGGGATAATCCGATCGATCTCCGATGCCCGGATTATCGTTATCTGCACTCCTGTGTTCACCAACACTGTCCCCGGCAGTCTCAAGATCATGATTGATCGGTGCCAGGCGTATCATGCCTGCCAGGTGCTTACCGGGAGGAGGTCAGGGAAAAAAGGGCTCCTCTTCTCCGTGGCGGGGCGTAAAGGGCAGGAAAATTTCTCCTGCATCATCAGTGTCATCGATGCATTTATGAAAAATATCCATATAAAACCCTCTGGAAGTCTCCTCTTCGATGACCTTGACCGGAGGGAGGACATCCGGAGAATCCCTGATGCAGAGGAGAAGGTCCGGGATGCAATGAAAAAAGTTCTGATGGACATGGATACATGAATAGTGGGTTTGCCAATTGAGCCGTCGCGATAAAAGGGAAACAGCGCTCATCCTGTCCGGGCAGTAGGCTGCCATCCCATTCAACGAATATCATAATCACTGGGACAGTCGAATAACATATATGGAAAAGGAGGCCGTGCGGCAACTCAAATGTGAAATCACGACATGTACCCGTTGCAGGCTTTCGCTTACCCGCACAAATGCCGTCCCTGGTGAGGGGCCGGTACATTCCGAACTGTTTTTTATCGGAGAAGCTCCTGGGAGAAATGAGGATCTTACAGGAAGGCCTTTTGTTGGACGTGCAGGTACCGTGCTCGAAAACCTGCTCGCCACAATCGGTCTTCAGCGTGACATGGTATTTATCACAAGTATCGTCAAATGCCGGCCACCAGAAAACCGGGTTCCCAGGAAAGACGAAATAGCGGCCTGTGAAGGATACCTCCAAAAACAGATGGATCTTACCGCTCCCTCCATACTGGTCCCTATGGGACGACTTGCATCAGAACTGGTCTTCTCCCATTTCGGGCTGCCGAACATCCCTATCGGCCATATCCACGGCCAGCTGGTTAATCCCGGGCCCTATCACCGGGATCTCTCGATCTTTCCCGTCTATCACCCTGCTGCAGTAACCCACAACCCTCCTATCAAAGGAATAATTTTCGAGGACTTTCGGGTTCTCGGGATAATAATTGAGGAGAAAGGTCTGAAATTCGGGCATGAAAAAAGAGTAAAATAACCTGAAGGGGCTGTTACAGGTATAGGCTAAAGGTTTTTTCAGGAGATCAGGATCCTGCCAACTTCTGAGGAACGGATCATACCCACCCCAATCGAGGCCATATCCAGACAATTCGAACGGTGAATCTCCTGGTTCTTTGCTGCAACAGCGTCCTTAACGAGATACACCTGGTAATTGAGGGCACAGGCATCAAAAACGGTCGTACGGATGCAATTCGGCGTCTGGATCCCGGTCACAAAGAGGGTGTCGGTCCCCATGGTCCGGAGCACCAGATCGAGGTCCGTATGCATGAATGCGCTCATCCTGGTCTTCCGGATGATAAATTCCCCTTCACAGGGTTCCAGCTCGCTGATTATCTCAGCTCCTTTCGTCCCTTCAACGGCAAAAGGTAGTCTTCTGAAGAGATCGTGCCTGAACAGCTCCACATCCGATCCATCCCTGCGGTGAACACGGATGATGTGGAAGATCGGGAGGTGTTCTTCCCGGAATAATGCAAGTACTGACCTGATATTTCCCGTGATACGATCTGCCTCTTCCACCTTTAACGGGGCGCCATGGCGAACAAAATCATTCTGCATATCGATTATGAGGAGTGCAGGTTTTTTCATCTGGTATCATTCCCTATCCTGGATCTTAGGTGGAGCGAGGTGAAAAGCGCTGTCCCACCCATTCCACCAGGGAGGATCACACCTCTTCTCAGGCTGATCTTATGGCAGTATCAGGGAGAGCCGAACCTTATTCACAGATATGTCTCCATACATACTGGTTTTCACGCTTTTTAAGCGATTTACACTGTCCAAAATACGTCTCGCCCCATATCCAGGGCTGGTAATTCCGGCACATATCCGGTCTCACTGGATGGATACCACAGAGGTAAGTCTCTTTTCCATGCCTTTTTAAAAACGGACAGACGGTCAGATATTCCCCTGTGACAGGATCACGCATCTCGACCCGGATGACAGCCCCGAGATTTTCCGGTGTGAGATCGGCACAGTTTACCCAGGCCCCGTCATCTTCTGCAGCGAAGAAATACCGGAGGATATCTGTCCTGCCCTGCTCAAGCCATGTGTAGAGATTCAGCACAGTGGGCGTAACCGAATTCCCAAATATCCTGCAGCACAGCCCGCACTGTTCGCATTCCTCACTCTGATCATCCGGTTCACTGGAGGTGTCCGGCATCCTAATCGTCCTTTTTTCTGCATGATGGTTCCTGCGACAAGCACTGAATACCGGTTCTGGAGGATGTGTGCTGCATCAGGGACACCCGGTGATCATTTCGGTTGATAAGATCCCCACTTCTCGAGCGCCCGGGCAAGTTCCTTTGATCCCGCTGCCTTCTCATGAAGAGAGATCCCTTCCTTCCATGCTTCGATTGCCTGCAGTGTCGCCTCCGCCCCTGCCCTTGTACCGTCAGGATGTCCATGGATCCCGCCACTTACGAGAAGCACAAGATCCTGCCCGTAGATATCGAGTACATCGGGAACAAGCCCGGGATGAAGACCTCCTGATGAGACCGGGAATGCGCTCTTCATGCTTCCCCAGTCCTGTTCAAGAAGGATGTTGCCCGAGGGCTTTGTCAGCGAATTCCGGAGGACATCAGCCAGAAGTCGCACTTCCTTTTTTGAACCGATCAATTTTCCAACCGCTGTGCCGGTATGGATCTGACTCACCCCGATAAGGCGCATGAGCTTGGCGAGGAACTGCATTGAGATCCCGTGTTTCGGGTCGCGATCGAATGCCGCATGCATTGCACGGTGGGCATGGATAGCCAGCCCGAGATCCGAACAATAGTCCCTGAGTGTCGAGACAGCCGAAGTCCCGGCAACCACGACATCGATCATGGCATAATTCCAGCCAAATTCGGCGAGGAGGGAGGCGCGTTTTTCCATGGTGGTGGTATCGGCAGTGATATTGATGAATGCCGATTTTCTCTCCCCGGTACGCTGCTCTGCCTGGTCCCTCTTTTTTGCAAGGGAAGAGACTCGTTCCTCAAACCGGTTGAAGGAGGTCGAGGTCAGGTTCTCATCGTCCTTGACAAAATCAAATCCTCCCATCCAGGTCTCGAATCCGACTGCCGCATGTTCTTCAGCAGAGAATCCCACCTTTGGTTTTGGTACTGCCCCTGTCAGGGGCCGCCCATGGATCTTCATCATATTGCGAATCCCGTCCATTCCGAAGTGAGGACCTTTAAAATGCTGCAAATACGCATGAGGGAGGGTCACATCGATCAGCCTGAGGTGTTTCAGCGCCTTCATACCGAAGATATTCCCGGCAATGCCGCTCAGCAGCTGGGACGCATTCCCTTCCTCCCAGAGGGCAATGGGGTACGCGATCTTGACAAAGGATCCCTCAATTTCAAAAGCTGTTGCCTGCAGCTCTTTCATACGAGGGGGTAGGGAGTAGAGCGTCGTCCACGTCCCCGTTGAGCTCTCTGATGCAATTCTTCCAGCAGCCTCTTCCCTGCTGATCCCAGCTGCCGGCTCGAAGCGATACAGGCAGACCAGCTCATCTTTTAACGGGACATAGCCGGTGTCCACGAAATCCATGTACCAGTCAATCGACATTGAAACTCATAACAAAAAAGGATCTGAGACCTGATAAGTCTGCACAAGCGTTTTATTTCTCGTGATGGAGCCAGTGCAATGCTCAACACCTGCCGGGTGAACGAGAAACCGGGACACAGATCGGGCCTTATCCGAGATAAGACTCTCGATAATGGAATCCTGGGATCCTTCGAGGGAGGATGGAGGTGGGAAAGAAATGGATTATTTTTTCATAACAATCCGGTGATTTTGAGGGTCCACCTGGTATGTCTTCGGATTTTCCAGGAGATCAAGGGCATTAATTTTCAGATCGATCAGTTCTGAATAGTTGAAGGATTCCAGTTTTGTATCGTTCCCTTCGGGATAGTACACTGCAACCCCGTTCTCCATTTTCCTTGTTGCCACGATGTCTTTCATATCATAGCGATCACCGGATCTCAATAAAATACTATCCCTCCAGCTGAGGCTCCCCTTCTTTATGAGCATATCCCAGCGACCGGCGTTTCAGAGCGATTGGAGGGATAGAAGAAAACCGTTAACATCTTGGAAAAGGGACACTGGTGTACGAAGGCATGAAAAATCCATTCCATGTAATGCTCATCCCGACACTTGGTTGTCCCGCACACTGCCGCTACTGCTGGAGTTCTGATGCGGGATCTCCAAAAATGAGTATTGATACCGTCAGGGATGTTGTCACCTGGCTGAAAGAGTTCCGAAATGATCACGTCACTTTCACGTTCCATGGAGGCGAACCCCTTCTTGCCGGTGCTGATTTCTACCGGCAGGCTCTTCCACTGCTCTCCCAGGAGCTCAGCCACCTGAACCCTGAGTTTGCCATGCAGTCCAACTTGTGGCTCCTCACGCCGGAGATTGCAGAGATCCTTGCCCAATTCAAGGTCCCTCTGGGGACCAGCATTGATGGTCCCGAGGAATTAAACGATCTCCAGAGGGGAGATGGTTATTTTGCTAAGACCATGAAGGGGTATGAGGTGGCAAGAGCGCATGGCCTGCGGGTCAGCTTCATATGCACTTTCACCAACTATTCCGTGAAATTCCGTGAAGAAATATTCAACTTCTTTCTCGAGAACCGTTTCAGGTTGAAGCTGCATCCTGCCCTCCCTTCGCTGCGTGACTCTACTCCGGGACAATGGGCGCTCGACCCGGATGACTATGGAGAACTGCTGGTCTTCCTCCTTGACAAATACCTGGATAACATGGGCTCGATCGAGATCATGAACATCAATGATCTCTGCCGGTGCATTTTTACACGGAGGGGATCGGTCTGTACTTTCGTGAACTGCACGGGCAACACGCTTGCGATAGGCCCTGATGGGAGTATCTACCCCTGTTACCGTTTCATCGGTATGCCGGAATGGGTGATGGGCCACGTCCGAAATACCCCCACAATTGAAGAATTGTCATGTTCAGATGCATGGCAGAAAATGCACCAGTATGAGGAGTACGTTGATGAAGCATGCAAGGGGTGCAAACATCTCCGTTACTGCCGCGGCGGGTGCCCGTATAATGCCATTGTCCCCACCGGAGGGAAGATTGCCGGCGTCGATCCCCATTGCAGGGCTTATATGCGGATTTTCAATGAGATAGGAACACGGCTCAATGATGAGATGATGGGGACGTCATTCCTTGAAGGGGTTTCGGCCTTCCAGGGGATACAGGCTGCACGAAAGAGGCCGGGTGTAATGGCCCTTATGCATAAAGTCCATTCCCCTGATTGAGGATATGAACAGATCCGGCGACACTAACCATTTTTTCTGGTCCCGGTTTTTGATGTTCATGCATCATACCTGACTTTCCCTGTTTAATTCGCAGGTTGGAGTACTCTTTACATCACAAGAGCGCCGCTGTATACGAGGACCATGATCGAATTCGAGGTATTGGCAGGACAAATTACCTTGCAATAAGCCAGAACCTTACCTCACGGGGGGATGACCTTCAGGGATGAGGTGGAATGCGGGTCAGTATCCCGTCGCGTAAAAGTATCCTCCTTCTTTGAGCACATGGAGGGGAACCCTGAACAGCTCCATGAGGGTTTCATCCGTGAGAAGATCGGTTTTCTGCCCGTCCTTCCAGAACCTGCCTTCCTTCATCAGAATCACCCGTCGTATCTCGGGAATGATATCGTGGAGGTTATGAGTGACAAGGATGATCCCGGTGCCGGATTGGGCAATCTTTCTCAGCAGCGATCGGAAGGTATGCAGTGAATGGAGATCAAGGCTGTTCGTAGGCTCATCGAGGATGAGGGTCTTTGGATCGTGGACGAGAGCTCTGCCGATCAGAAACCGCCGGGCTTCACCTGACGAAAGCGAGGTCATCGGCCGCTGCTGCAGGTGGTCAATTTCGAGGAATTCAAGGATGTGATCAGCAGTATCCTGCATTGCAGCGGTCACGTGATGATTGAAGAGCCCGACGCTTGAAAAGAAGCCTGACAGGATCACCTCCCGGCCTGTAATCTCCCGGTTGAAGGAGAACAGGAGGTCATTTGACACAATACCAAGGTGCGCTCTGAGATCCCAGACATTCCAGACCTCCCGGCCATGCATCCTGAAAACCGAGGTATAACCATCCAGAACTGCCGGGTAATACTCCCTGTTGATTGTCCTGATGAATGTTGATTTTCCTGCACCGTTCGGTCCCAGAATTGCGATGTGCTCGCCTTCGTTGATGGTCGATGAGATATTGTCGAGAATGATTTTTTCCTGTATGATAATGGTGACATTCCTGAATTCCAGGAGCGGGGAATTTTTGTTCTCATGAGAAGGGATCATGCGGGGATTTGTTCCATCATCGTTATGTTGACCAGTACATCTCACTTCAACCCGGATAAAGCTATGATGTATACTCCTCTCCGGACCCCTCCTGGTAACGAAAAAGATGAATCCCCCTGTCCAGGCCTTGATCCGTGATGGACTGCTGGAGTCCGGGATACGATTCTGAACAGGGATTCTGGATTGACAGGATACCTATCCCTCCCTTTCGGTCATTTTATCGGAACCGGCAGCAACCGGTATGTATGGCCCAGATGTCTCCCGAAATCATGGCAGCATTCAGATCGTGCAGGATTTTCCCCCTGGCAACGGCATCAGGGAACGGCGAACCGAATGTCGCTCCGATGGGTGCTGTTTATCCCCGTGACAATGAAACGATATGGATTGGGAACCAGTTCATGAAGACCACGATCAGCAACGTCATGGAAAATCCCCGGGCATGCCTCTACGTGTGGGGTCCCGGTGTCAGGGGGTGCTACAAGATCAAAGGTGATGTACGGATAGAGACGGAAGGGAAGAATTACGAGACGATGCGGCGGGAGGTTGCAAAGGTAAAGCCTGGCCTGTTTTGCCGATCGCTTCTTGTGATGAAAGTCACCGAGATCTACGAGTGTCTGCCCGGGGACCATGCCGGCGACCGGCTAGCATGACGGGTGCCTCCTCACAAAGGATGGAATCATGAACAGGAAAGTAACGTGCGGATACCCGATTGAGAACGTGGATATGCTGCTGGCTGCATTCCTTTTTGAGAATTACCTGAGCCGGGGGCTGTCATTCAGATCGCGGATAGGTCTATGAGAAAAACAACACTTCTTAAGAATCTTGTCCTTGCACCGGACATTCTCGTCATCCCCGTAGTACACGATCCACTCTGCGCAAGGATTGCCGAACAGTCAGGATTGAAGGCCGTCTTTTCTGCCGGATACGCTAACTCAGCGGCATATCTGGGAAAACCAGACGTATCACTGATGTCATTGACCGATATGGTAAGCTGTGCTTCCCGGATAGTCGATGCTGTCTCCATACCGGTCTTCGCAGACGGAGATACCGGATACGGGAACGTGACAAATGTCATCCGGACCGTCGAACAATATGAGAAGGCAGGAGTTGCCGGGATATTCATCGAGGACCAGGTGTTCCCCAAGCGGTGTGGACATATGGACGAGAAGCAGGTGATTCCTGAAAAGGAGATGATAGCCAAGATCAGGGCGGCAGTCAATACCAGAACAGATCCCGATCTCGTGATTATGGCACGAACTGATGCAATAGCAGTTGAAGGGATTGAAGAAGCAATCCATCGTGCCAACCGCTACCATGACGCGGGTGCCGATCTCCTGTTTGTGGAAGCTCCCGAGACCATGGAACAGATGCATCGGATTTGCTCCGAGGTCAGAGGTCCCACCTTTGCAAACAACCTCCCGGGCGGGAAATCCCCCTATCTGTCCGCACAGGAGCTTCAGGAGATCGGGTACGCAGTTGTCGCTGATGCCACCTCATGCACCTATGTCATCGCAAAGGCAGTCCGGGATCTGTTCACTGAAATGGCAAGAACGGGATCTTCCGCATCTTTAAATGATCGCATGATCCTTTTCGACGAGTTTAACCGTATGGTGGGCCTTCAGGAGATCAGGGATACCGAGAGGTTCTACTATTCAGGAAGAGCGTGATCTGGCGGCATCCCTCGAGGTTGCCGGATGTTCCATGAGCTGAACAGGAAAAATCCCCGGTTTCTTTTCCAATGGAACCGCTTCCGGCAGTTTCATGCTTCATGCTCGATCGGACCATGGTCACAGTGCTTCTTCACCAATTTTTTTACACCCCCATCGCAATCAGAACAGATCTTTTTTTTATATGAAAATGCCTCCGGCATTTTCATCTCGTATGCATGTGTCCCTCGAAGGAATCATGTAATTTTTTTCGTGCGCCGGGGAGGCTTGAGGAGAAGCATAAAAACACCGTTCATTCTGTCCTGGTCTCGGGCAATGGCAAAACCTATGGGGCAGGCCACCTTATCATATGAAGTATCGAATTGCCGCATGCCCCCCATTGACCTTGCTCGTTTTACCGGAATTTCGACCGCAGAAGCACAATCGCGATTCATCAGGGATGGTCCGAATGAACTCCCTTTGCGCGAGAACCGCGGAATAATCGGCATCATTCTCGATGTCATCCAGGAGCCCATGTTCCTCCTTCTCGTCGGAGCAGGGTCGGTCTATTTTATCCTTGGGGACTTTGGGGAGGGCGCCCTCCTCCTCTCATTTGTCCTGGTTATCATTTGCATCACGGTTTACCAGGAGCGGAAGACCGAACGTGCCCTCGAGGCATTGAGAAACCTTTCAAGCCCGCGGGCCCTGGTCATCAGGGACGGGCAGCTGGTAAGAATCGCTGGAAGGGACGTGGTCAGGGGCGACCTCCTCTTCACGAGCGAGGGAGACCGGATCGCCGCAGACGCCCTTCTCCTTGCATCCACGAATCTTTCTGTGGATGAATCCCTCCTTACCGGAGAATCGGTCCCCGTACGAAAGCTCCCAACAGAAGGTAAAACAGGCGGGCGCAGACCTGGAGGGGATGACCAGCCCTGGCTTTACTCAGGAACGCTCGTGGTCCAGGGACAGGGTGTTGCAGAAGTGGTATCAACCGGAATGTACACCCGGATGGGCGAGATAGGAAAAACACTGCAGAACGTCGATCATGAAGAGACCCGGCTCCATACCGAGACGGCTCATATCGTCAGGAGTATTGCCTTTATTGGTCTGTTCCTGTTCCTTATCGTCGTTATCGTCTATGGTGTGACAAGGGGTGACTGGCTCCACGGGCTCCTTGCGGGAATCACGCTCGCAATGGCTATCCTCCCCGAGGAATTTCCCGTCGTCCTGACGGTTTTTCTTGCCCTTGGTGCCTGGAGGCTTTCAAAGATCAACGTCCTTTCCCGGCATGTTCCTGCCCTCGAGGCACTCGGCGCAACAAGTGTGCTCTGCACCGATAAAACCGGTACTCTTACCGTGAACCGGATGACTGTTGCGAAGTGTGTTGTTGCCGGTTCTTCTTTTGACTGCCTTGCCGAGGCGGGCCAGCCGCTGCCGGAGCCATTTCACGAGCTCCTCGAATACGCGATCCTATCCTGCAAGAAAGATCCATTCGATCCGATGGAGCAGGCACTGTTGAAGACGGGGACTGACGATCGCTCTTTTACCGAGCATCTTCACGAGGACTGGGAGCTCCTCATCGAATACCCGCTCTCCCGCGAGCTTCTGGCGATGTCCAATGTGTGGTGGTCAAGAAAGTGGGATAAATACATCATCGCTGCGAAAGGTGCACCAGAGGCGATCTTTGATCTCTGCCACCTGGGGGAGCGCGAGATCTCGGTACTGACAACCCGGGTGGAGGATCTTGCTTCCCAGGGACTTCGCGTCCTTGCCGTCGCAAAATCCCATTTCCGGCCAGGTCAGCTCCCCGATGGCCAGCACGAATTTCCTTTCACGTATCTCGGCCTGATCGGATTTGCCGATCCCGTGCGGTCTGATGCAGCAGCAGCGATACATGATTGCAGGACTGCTGGTGTCCGGGTAGCCATGATCACCGGTGATTACCCTGCCACGGCTCAGAACATCGCCCGGCAAATCGGATTTCCGGATAGTGAGATGGTGCTCACGGGCTCTGACCTTGAGAAACTACCGATGAGTGAGAGAGATGCGAAGATCCATTCCACTTCAGTCTTTGCCCGGGTAGTTCCGGAACAGAAACTCCAGATCGTTGAGTCGTTAAAGGCCGGGGGAGAGATCGTTGCCATGACCGGTGATGGCGTGAATGACGCCCCGGCTTTGAAGGCTGCCCATATCGGTATCGCAATGGGGGGGCGGGGGACTGATGTGGCCAGGGAAGCTTCTTCCCTGGTGCTTCTGGATGATAATTTTGCATCCATTGTTGCGGGGATACGGATGGGGAGAAGGATCTATGCGAATCTGAAGAAGGCCATGGCATATATCATCTCTGTCCATGTCCCCATTGCAGGGATTTCACTTATTCCGGTCCTCTTCGGGTGGCCACTGATCCTCCTCCCTGTCCAGATTGTGTTCCTCGAGCTGATCATCGACCCTGCCTGTTCGATCGTGTTTGAAGCCGAAGAGGAGGAGCCGGATATCATGCGAAAGCCCCCGCGAGATCCAGACGAGCACATCCTTGATCGCCGCACGGTGGCAATAGCACTGACCCAGGGATTTGTCGTTCTCGGGATTGTCCTCCTGATATACCTTTATGGAATGATGAGGGGACTTACAGCCGATGAACTACGTACCCTCTCATTTGTCACGATTGTGGTTGCCAACATCGCGTTGATCTTTACCAACCGTTCCTGGACTGAGAGTATAGTCTCCATCTCCAGAAAACCAAACAAGGCATTCTGGCTGGTTACCACAGGAACGGTGTTCTTCCTTGCTGCAGTCCTGTTCCTTCCCGGACTGAGATCGCTCTTCCAGTTTGCGCCGGTCTCCCACGGATACCTCTTGTTTTGTATTGTCGGGGGGATGCTCACGGTTGGATGGTTCGAGCTCTACAAGATCACGCATGCAAGAATCCGGAAGGCTGAATCATCTTGATCGCCTTTCCTTTCAAACGCTTCATGGAAATGGTCTGAAACCGTCCAGGTTGGCATCTAGCAGAATCGGTTTTGGATAAGTCGCCTCACTGCTGACCGAAGGATACCGATCAGCAAAGCGTGAGAACCAGTCGTGGTGGGGCCAGGAGTAAACTCTTGCCATCTGAAGGGGGAATTGACGACCTTATCCTTAAAAATGGTAAATTAGCCTCACCTTTTAGGGTAACCTTATGAAACATACCAGCAAGGTGTCAGACCCAAAAAAATTACATGATTCCTTCGAGAGACACATGCATACGAGATGAAAATGCCGGAGGCATTTTCATATAAAAAAGAGTTACTCACGGGCCAGTTGCTCACGGGCTCCTTCGAGTTGTTTGAGGGTTTCTGCAGAAACTTCAGGATATTTGAGATCGAGTGCCCGTATCTTTGTAGAGATGATGTCCGCGATAAGACTCCGGGCTATCCATTTGTAATCGGCAGGGATGATATACCATGGCGCAATCCTGGTACTCGTCTTAGAGAGCATCATCTCATAGGCTGACTGGTAATCGTCCCAAAACCGGCGCTCTGCCAGATCTGACAGGGAAAATTTCCAGTATTTCTCTTTATCCTCGAGACGTTCCATGAGTCTCTTCTTCTGTTCCTCCCTGGAGATGTGAAGGAAAAATTTCAGGATGAAGGTGCCATTCTGCACCAGGTGGCGTTCAAAGGCATTGATATCATCATACCTGGCGTTCCAGAATTTATCTCCCCTTTTACCGGGGGGCATCTGTTGGTGATCAAGGATTTCTGGGTGAACTTTTACAACGAGTACATCTTCGTAATAGGAACGGTTGAAGATCCCTATCTCTCCCCGTGCCGGAAGGGCTCGGGTATACCGCCACAGGTAATTGTGATCGGTCTCCTCTGATGTGGGAACCTTAAAGCTCGTCACCCTGCATCCCTGTGGGTTCACGCCAGCCATGACGTGCTTGATGGCCCCGTCTTTCCCCGAGGTGTCCATCCCCTGGAGAACAATCAGGAATGAATACAGATTGCTTGCCCAGAGGAGTTCCTGCGATTCGGCGAGGGCTGCCCTGTTTGCCTCGAGGATTTCGGCTGCCCGCTCTTTTATCGCGTCTTTTCCCACTTTTTTCAGTTCATCGTCCTGGGCCCATCCGGTATCGAAGCGTTCCAGCGATACTCTGCTCCCCGGGCTGACCATGATTTTTTTGAGGTACTTCTTTTTTATCATTGCTCTCTCCCGTTTTCTCGATCAGTCATGTGCTCCTCCCGTGCACTATGGCAACCCATGGACAGGGATTCCCCCCACGAGGTCATATCGATACCCCTCCTGTATGGGTAGAGGTCCCCGGAAGGATGTCGGCTACCCTGCCCTTGAACTGACTCATGTAAAGGGTATAATAGAATCCCCTTGCTTTCATCATCTCATCATGGGTGCCCCGCTCAACGATCTCACCGTTATTGATCACAAGTATCTGATGGGCATTGGTGATCGTACTGAGCCGGTGGGCTATCACAAAACTCGTTCTGCCCTCCTGCAATTTCCGGATCGCAGCCTGGATGTATCGTTCAGTGCGGGTGTCAACATTGCTTGTCGCTTCATCGAGGATCAGGATCCGCGGGTTGGCGATCATTGCCCGTGCGATGGTGAGTAATTGCCGCTGTCCCTGCGAAAGACTACGCCCGCCATCTGAGAGGAAAGTCTCGTAGCCTTTCGGAAGTCGGGTGACGAATTCATGACAGTTTGCATCTTTTGCAGCCTGGATGCACTCTTCATCGGTGGCTCCCTCACGCCCGTATTTCAGGTTGTTCATGACCGTATCTGAAAAGAGGAACGGTTCCTGGAGCACCACCCCTATCTGTTTCCGGAGGCTCTCCTGGGTGACATCATAGATGCTCTGTCCATCGATCTCGATCGATCCGCTGTCGATATCGTAGTAGCGGGTGAGGATGTTGATGATCGTGCTCTTCCCTGCACCAGTTGGACCGCAGAGGCCGATCATCTGGCCGGGGAGCGCTTCAAAGCTATTCTTTTTCAGGATCTGTCTCCCGGGTACATAGCTGAAGTTCACGTCCCTGAATACTACATGCCCGTTAACGGGTTTTAAATCGACAGCTCCCGGCTTATCGACAATATCCGGTTTCTCATCAATGATCTGGAAGATCCGGTTTGCACTTACCGCTGCCGAGAGGATAAAATTGTAATTGGCAAAGATGGTGGTGAGAGGGAGGGCAAACAGGAGGGTCAATGAGAGGAACGTCGTAAGGACTCCCACCGACAGATGATGATTGATGATCATGACCGACCCGAAGAGGGCAACGAGCGAGACATCCAGGTTCGTCACAAGGACCGTGAGGGGATTGATCACGAGCGAGAGCACCTGTGCCTTGCTTCCGACACTCCTGGCCCCTTCACTCACCAGGGTCTGGCTATTGGCGATCCCATCCTGCTGGCGAAACGCAATTATTGTCTTCTCACCGGCGAGCGTCTCTTCCATGAGCCCGTTCAGGTCAGCGAGCCGCTCCTGGAGAAGGGCAAATGCGGGGCCGGCCACCCTCGCCAGCAGCCAAACGAGACCTATCATGAGGGGTATTGCGATACACGCAACAACAGCAAGCGTAACGCTGAGAAGGAACATGGCTATGAGGGTGATGACCAGCATGAAGAGGCCCATCAGCATGGTTCCGAGAGGCTGCTGGAAGAACGCGGTGATTACATCGATGTCATTCGTGACCCTGCTCATCAGCTCCCCGATCGGCTGCCTGTCAAAAAACCGCAGGGAGAGGGTTTGCATATGCTCGAAAAGATCCTGCCTGATCTGGAGGAGGGCATTCTGGGTGACATCAGCGAGGAAGCGGTAACCAAAGTAAAAGGAGATGAAGGTGAGTATGGACAACCCCGCCATCACCATAACCTGCTGGTAGAGATCCGCTGTGGTGCTGGGTCCGGAGAGGGTATTGACTGCTACGCCGAGCATAACGGAGAGAAAGATGAAGGAGACCGTGCCCACGAAGAACAGGAATAGCACAAGGGCGAGCAGTCCCTTCCGCAGGCCGAGATACGCGATCATCCGGCCAAGTGCTCTCATTCTTCTCGGGCGACGGGGTGTTTCAGGTTTTGAGAGGGTGCCTGTTATTTCGGGGGTCATATCAGGTCCTCCCTTCGCACCCCACCTAGTTGCGATTCGAAAATTTCCCTGTACAGCGGATCTGTTCCGATCAGGTTTGTATGACTCCCTTTCGCGACAATCGCTCCCTGATCGAGGAGGATAATGGTATCCGCGGTGAGGACGGTGCTGATTCGCTGCGCCACGATGAATTTGGTGGTAGCGGGCATCATGGATCCGACCGCATCCTGGATTCGGCTTTCCGTGACAACATCCACGGCACTGGTACTGTCATCGAGGATGAGAATACGGGGCTGGGAGGCGATCGCCCGGGCGATGGAGATCCGTTGCCGCTGTCCTCCAGAAAAATTGGCTCCTCTCCGGGCTACACGGGAGTCATAGCCTCCGGGGATCGCTGATACGAAGCCATCGGCATCAGCTGCCCTTGCTGCCGAAACAACCTGGTCATAGGGGGTATCAGGATTGGAAAACGCGATGTTCTCTTTTATGGTCCCTGAGAAGAGGATACTCTCCTGGAGGGCGATTCCAATGAGTGAGCGGAGGTGATCCTGGGGGAGTTCCCTGATATCGGTCCCATCGATGGTGATCCGCCCGGTTGTCACATCGTAAAATCGCGGGATCAGGTTGATCAGGGTGGTCTTGCCCGAACCGGTCGGACCGAGGAAGGCAACCGTCTGGCCGGGTTCTGCAATGAACGAGATGTTCCTGACCGATTCTTTTCCCCCAGGCCCATCGTAGCTGAAGGAGACATTGTCGAATTCAACCCTCCCTTTAAGCAGTTCTGGATCGAGGTGCCGAGGGGTTGGGCTGTCTGCGATCGCTGGTGTTGTATCGAACAGCTCCACCAGGCGTCCTGCGGACGCTTCTGCAGAGATGATGGCCGGCAATACGAAGGAGAGGATCAGCAACTGGGCGAGGATGAAGAAGAAATACTGGGTGAACGCGACGATCTGCCCGATATCCATGGTTCCAGCCAGGACCTGCGTGCCTCCAAACCAGATGACAACGGCATTGGAGAGACCGAGGATGATAAATATCGCGGGGAGGAGCAGCGCACTGTAATAGAGGGGCGGCAACGATGCCTTCCGGAGATCATCATTCTTTCCTTCGAACCGCTTGTTCTCGTATCCCTGCCGGACAAAGGATTTGACCACCCGGACACCTGCAAAGACTTCCTGGAGTACATTGTTCAGTCCATCCAGCCTCTTCTGCCGGTTGATATAATGTTTCTGGAGCATGATCGCAACGGCCCCAAATATTAGAGCAGTAACCACGATGACAAGAAGAAAGATCCAGACCAGGTCAGGGCTGTCTGCGTATACGAAAATCACCGCTGCAAGGATCATGAACGGGGCGTAAAGGATGAACCGTGTGGCGTAGTTCACTGCCATGTTGATCTGGTAGATGTCGTTGGTGAGCCGGACAAGGAGTTCCCCCGTCGGATACCGGTCGAGGTTCCCGAAAGAGAACGTCTGTATTTTCCGGTAGGTTTCCTTGCGGAGGTAGTGTGCCGTGCCCTCACCCAGCCGTGCCGCGATGTACAGGTTAGCCATCGAGAGTGATCCGGCGAGAATGGCGAAAAAGAGCATCTTCAGGGAGCTTTCCACCACCACTTCAAGGTTGGCGGCAAGTACCCCGTTGTTCAGGAGGTTGGACACCTGGACCGGGATCAGGAGCATGAATATCGCCCCGAAAAGTACAAACACCTGGGACAGGGCAATCCATTTCCACACTTCCCGGTACACCACCAGTAAACGGCGAAGATTCTGGAGCATGGCCGTCAGCCACCCCCTCTCCTAGCATGCACAGGTATCCTCATGCCACCCTGGTGAAAGGACAGAGTAAGGTATCTCTTGTGAATCACTGTGAAAAGTTCCATGGTGAATTGAGAAGTGGAATAACTATTTAAACTAAATCCCCTCTGAAATGAGCTTGGTCCGAATACAGAAGAATCAGAATTATCAACTTATTCTTGAAACTACAGGCACTGAAGCGTTGTTTTGAAAAGAGGTTACAATCGTTACGAGAGGCACGATAATTAAAATTTGGTATTTCAGATTATTCCGGTTTTCTTTCCCATTGTTCGGAGGGGATCTGCCCTCCAAATCCAAGACACTGAAGATCGATGCTTATATCTCAGGGAAAGGATGAGAAGATACATATCTCGTATGCCTGTGCATGAAGAACCCCCTATTATCCCCCCGCTGGCAGAATCAGGAAAAGAAGACTACCAGCGATTGTGGAAGCCGGGCTTCCTCATTGCTATCCTTGCCATCGCTCTGATTGCCATCGCTTTTACCGCATTTTTCATGACCCTGTATGGATACCTGGACAAGCTGATCTGGCTGGAAAATGACTTTGTCCTGTCCAACAGGTGGACGATACCAGCGGGGGTGCTGATCTTTTCGTTCCTCGTTGGGCTCTGCCAGAAGTATCTCCATGCCCCAAACGTAATTCACGGAAGTGTCATGGAATCCATGAGGAAAGGGCAGGCCGGGAGCGACTACCGGACCTTTCCAGGTGCCTTCCTCTCGTCAATCTGTTCTCTTCTCTCCGGGGCAAGCATCGGACCAGAGGGCACCATCGCCACAATGGTCTCACAAATTGCGATATGGATCCGGACAAAAGCGAAGATTGTTCGCGATTCCCATGATGCCCCCCTGGGATTTGATATGGCAGCCCTTGCCTCGGCATTCAACGGCATCATCGGGAGTCCGGCCTTTACCGGTGTCCTTGCGACAGAGTTCCAGATGGGGGAGAAGAATGTGTTCAAATTCCTCATCTGGAACCTTGTGGCAGGGCTCGTGGGATATTTTTTCTACCTCTCCCTTGGATTTACCTCCTTTGCGGCCCTGCTTCCCTTCCCCCCTCTCGAGAACCTTTCTGCCATGATGGTGGTTTCTGCCATAGTCCTCGGCATAACCGGGTCCTTTCTTGCGATCTTTACCGGACTCTGTCTGAAAGGAGCCGGGGAACTCATGGAGAAGAGGTTCGGGAAAAGAATTGTGCTCCGGACTGTCGCTGCAGGGATTGTGATTGCGGTCGTCTGTTACTTCCTCCCGGAGCTGTTATTTTCAGGTGAAGCCCAGATCCATGCCATCGTTCAGAACCCTGCGGCATTCGGGGTTGGGATGCTCCTCATGCTTGCGATCCTCAAGCTGGTGCTCTTCTCCCTCTCCTTCAAGGGTGGTTTCCTTGGCGGTCCTGTCTTCCCCATCCTCTTTGCCTCCACCTTGATCGGCCTTGCGCTCTCCCTCGCCTTCCCCGGAATCCCGGTCGGTATCTTTGTCCTCTGTATCGAGGCTGCAACCATCGCGTTCGCTCTCGGTGCTCCCCTGACGGCAATCCTTCTGGTGGTAGTAGTGAGCAATCCTTCGCCCTACCTTGCGGCACTTATCGTGACCTCAGTGGCCACCGCCCTGATCCTTGGGGCCCTGTTGAAACCGATCATGGAACAGCGGACCCGTGAAAAAGCTGCACCAGCAGCAGGCCAGACTCCCAATGCTGGTTTTTAAAAGGCCACCACTGGAGCACGAAGAATCTCAATAATCCCGCTGTGCCATGATCACACAGAAACCAGCCCTTGCATCTCCCTTCGTCACAATAAACCCGGTCTCCTCAAGAAGTGCACAGACCTCTTCCTGCAAATAAAAATTCGCTAGGGAGAGAAACCGCCCTTTTCCACCTTCCTGAAGGTATCTCTGATGGATAGGTCCCATGCGTTCGATGAATGCGAGGGTGAGAGGGCCCCCTGGCACAAGAATGCGGTGGAGTTCCCTGAATGCAGGAATCGGATCCTCAAGGAAACAGATAACCGTCACTAGTAGTACCGAAGAACATGAGCCATCCATGAGTGGGAGTGCCTCGACCCTGCCCCGGATGACCTCGATCCCTCTCTGACGTGCCATCCGGCCGAGGGCACGAGAGGGTTCGATCCCCAGTCTAATTCCCAGGGGGGCGGCAAACCGGCCGGAGCCGACCCCTACTTCAATGGAGCGGGAGTCCGGTGCAAGGAGCACCTCCCGGATACGCGAGAGTTCCTGGAGATACTCATTCCGGTGCTCATCGAACCACCGGTCATAGTCTTCGGCATACTCTTCAAACACGTCCTGCGACATGGAATCCCTCTCATGTCCCGTAGAGGCGCTTCCGGACCCGTTCTCCGATGGCCTGCTCTCTCTGCTTCAGGCTGGAGAGATCAACATTCCCCTCGCGGAATGAAGAGAAGAGGGAATAGACAAAGTCCACGGTCAAGTCCATCACCTCCTTCTTAAACCTGACCTCTACTGTGGTATCCCCGGCAAACCCCTTGATGGAGAACCAGTCAGGCTTCTCGAACTTGTAGAATCCTTCACCCACACGGTGGAGTGATTCGACATGCCCGAAGGTGCCAAGATAGCGAAAAAATTCTGCTGATACCGGGGAGTCGAGGAGAAACTCCTTCATAAAGGATCCATCAGCACAGACCTTATGCCTGACCGACCGTAGAATCCGCATTCCTGGCTATCTCCCGTATAGCATCCGCTGCAAGCCGACACTCTTCATCGGTCGTGAACCAGGAGGGGCTGATCCGGACACACCCCTCACCTCCATCAATAGCCTTATGCAGAAGCGGGGCGCAGTGAAGTCCGGTCCGGGCGATGATGTTGAATCCCCGGGCCAGCACGAATCCCACGTCATCGTTCTGGACTCCTTTGATATTGAACGCGATGATGGGCAGGTCCGGGTGTTCATCGTAGATCATGATGTTCTCCTCCTTCTTCAGCTCCCTGATGAGAAACAATGTTTGTTTTTCCGCCTTTTCCATGATGGTTGCCAGTCCCGTCTCGTTGAGGAACTCCACTCCCGCTGCAAGCGCTGCCAGGCCAGGGTAGTTGTGGGTCCCGATCTCGAACCGTTCCGGCATCCCGCGGGGATGGAGGAGCGAGAACGAGTCCGTCCCGGTCCCGCCAAACCGGATCGGTGCAATGGTTTCCGGGTCCCGCAGGAAAAATCCCCCTGTCCCAGGGACGCCAAGGAGACCCTTGTGGCCGGTGATGACGAAGGCATCGACCGGAAGGTCCTTGAGATCGACAGGAATATGGCCGGCAGTCTGGGCACCGTCCACGATAAAGTAGATGCCATGGTCATGCAGGATTTCCCCGATTGCCCTGATATCCTGCACCGATCCGAGGACGTTGCTGCCATGAGTCATGACCATGAGGCAGGTATCGGGCTTGAGGGAAGCTTGAACTGCGTCGGGACTGACTGAACAGTCTTTAAAGGGAATGATGTCCAACCGTATGCGGCATTGTTGCTCATACTCGTGCAGAGGACGGAGCACCGAGTTGTGGTCCAGTGCCGTGCTAAGGACATGGCATTCCTCCTTTTTTTCCGCAAGAAACCCAGAGATGAGGATATTCAGGGAATCCGTTGCATTATGGGTGAACACAAGGTGTTCGGGAGGTGCTCCTCCAAGAAACATGGAGAGCCTGTCCCGGGCTAGCGTGAGGTAGTCATCACCCTGGGTACCTGTCGTTCTCCCTGAGCCGAAGATCGGGAGTGAGAGGGATTGCGCAATCGCTGCCAGCACCCTGGGAGGTTTCGGCCAGCTGGTTGCTGCATTGTTGAGATAAATAAGTGGTTTTTGATCGGGGACCATCTTTTTTTAAGATCTGACTATCACCCGGAAAAAGGGATCGGTTGTACCACGAACCATTATCGCAGTATGAGAGGAACAAAGAGTACATGGCCGATGTCACTCCTGCGGTTCTCAGGGAAGCAGCAGAGGTGCTGGGAATCCAGGAGCATGCCTCACTGTTTGAGATCAAGCAGAATTACCATGAACAGATCAAGAAATGGCATCCTGATATCTCAAATCTCGATCCGGCAGTATCGCACGATATGACGATTCGGTTAAAGAAGGCATATGATCTTCTGGTCGATTATTGTATGAACCATGTTTTCTCGTTCCGGATCGAGGATCTCTCGCGAGACCTTGAGCAGAGCCCCGCTGATTTCTGGATGGAGCGGTTTGGGGATGATCCCATCTGGGGATAGATCCTGCTCTTTCACGATTGTCGTGATCAATCTCGATGGCCAGCTGGATGGCAGGCTGATTCCTGTTTCTGAATGAGGTAGGCAAGTTAAGACACCCCAATGAAGAGAGGACAAGATCTTTTCCACTCATTCCATTACCTATCTTGAATGTTTGGTGTTAATCGAACAAATGTAATTATCGAAGGATAGTTATAGTGGGAGGTTCCGTGAAGGGTGTCTTTATCACCTCACCGGATCTTTACCCTTGTGTTGCCTGGAGCAACGTGAAATCTGGGGAATAGCTATGAAAAAGATGAGGCCTTACAGATGTGAAGCCTGCGGTTATATCTATGATCCGGCGAGGGGAGAACCAAAGAATGGTATACCCCCGGGAACTGCTTTTGAAGATCTCCCAAAAGACTACACCTGTCCTGTATGCGGAAAGGCAAAGATAGGGAAGACTGCATTCACTGCGATGGAAGCCCCAACGGGACGGTATCGCTGCATCGCATGTGGGTACATGTATGATCCCGAGCGGGGAGAACCCAAGAACGGGATTAAACCGGGAACAGCTTTTGAGGATTTACCTGATAGCTATGTCTGCCCTGTCTGCGGGGTTTATGCAAAGATAGGCAAGAGCGCCTTTGTGCCAACCGAATGAACATCCAATTTTTTTCACGAAAAAAGAAAGGGCCCACCATTGAATTTTAAGATGTGGATCCTCTCGTATTCAACTGTTTTTCAGGGCAACAATATCCTTTACTCCCACGAGTTTCCACACCATCGATCGTTCTTCCTGGGCCAGTTTTTCTACTGGTTCGCCTGGTGAATGTCCCAGTGCACTCAACACCAGCGGTGAGAGCCCTTTCTTCCTGATCATATCGACAAAGAGGCTACGCACTTCCTTCTTCTTTGCGGATTCCTGAACCTCTTCCAGGGTGCCCTGAAGACTCACGAACGTGAATACAGACAGGTCGGGTGCATATTCCTCGATCTCGACAGATACTTTCGGATTTATTTTGAAATATTCGATCTTACGGCCATATTTTGTGGAAAGGAAATAGAGGTATCTTCCATCAAAAACGTACATGAACGGAGCGATGTAGGGATGCTCTGCCGCAGCAAATGCAATCCGAGATACATGCTGCCGTTTGATCAGGGAGTCATACTCTGCCTTTGCCATCCTGGGAATTTTTACCGGTGTCGTCATATCCCGATTCCTCGCATTGATTATGTCCTGGGTTGTTGATAATGGTGATCGGGAACCAAAGGCTTCCTGTTTGTCATTGTAAAGAAAAAATGAGGGATAGTATGGCAAGAAAATTTACACGACCCCGTCTTGTTGTCAGCAGGTGCATCGAGTTCGATCCGTGCCGGTATGATGGTTTAAAAATACCTTCTCCGGTAGTGGACCGCCTGAAACCCCATGCTGACTTCATTCCTGTATGTCCCGAGGTTGAGATTGGCCTTGGGATACCGCGGGCAACGGTCAGGATCGTCAGGAGAGAGGAAGTTGACCACCTTATCCAGCCTGCGACCGGTCGTGATGTGACCAGTGATATGACCAGTTTCGCCAGACAATTCCTCGATAACCTCCCTCCCATCGATGGTTTCATACTGAAAGGCGGCTCACCCACGTCAGGGATCAGCAATGTGAAAGTTTATCCCTCGGCGGAAAAGTCAATGGCGATTGAGAGGACTGCAGGCTTTTTTGGACGGGAAGTACTGAAGCGGTTCTCTTACCTGCCCGTCGAAGATGAACTTCGCCTGATTAATGCACGGATCCGTGACCATTTCCTTACGGGCATCTTCACGCATGCAGCATTCCGTGAGGTGGAGCAGACCATGGATCGGGAAACCCTTGCACGGTTTCACGCAGCCAATAAGCTTATCCTTATGGCATGCCATCAGCAGAATCTGCATAAAATGGGACAGCTTGTCGCGATGCGGTCAAAAAAAGAGCCAGAAGACCTGTTTGTTCAGTATCATGAGCTGCTCTGCTTTACGCTCAAAAATGTTCCCCGCTTTACTAACAATATCAATGTCCTCCAGCATGTTTTCGGACATTTCAGCAACCGCGTCACCAACGAGGAGAAAGCGTATTGCCTCAGGTTGATAGATCGATACAAGAACGGCAATGCCACTCTCGCTGAACCCCGGGACCTCCTCCGCTCGTGGGTGATACGGTTCAACGAATCCAGCCTGATGGATCAGACGTTCTTTGCGCCGTATCCATTTGAGCTTGCAGACCTGCCTGCCGACATGATCGAGCGGGGGCGGGATGTCTGGAAGTACCTGAAACCATCAAATGCCCAAAAAAAGAGGGAGAATCCCGGTAAAAAATGAGAGCCTCTCAACGAAAAAAAGAGCGGATTTCACGGCAGGCCATGAAGCAACGGTTGTCTATCCCCCCAGCTTTTAGTGGAAAGCCCTGCATTGGCTGTGGACCGTCCGGTGGTCCTTGCTGAAGATCCGTGGTTTTTCAAGCGATTCCAGTTTCATGCCCAGAAGATCTTCTTACACCGTGCCTCAATGAGGAGATACCGCGACTATCTCGCTGCAGGAGGATTCGGGGTCGAATATATCGAAGCAGCAGATCTTGATACCAGTACGGACCTTATCGTCCACCTGGCCCGGAAAGGCATTTCAGAAATCCACCTCTGCGCTGGAAACCGGCCTGATTGAAGAGATTGAAAAGGCCTGTTCGATGCAGGGAATCCGGTTGGAAAGCGCTGGACGTTTGATACCCTTAACCGCAGCCCTCTGCCAAAGGATCTCCCCATACCTCCTGTCTGGCATCCTGCTGAGAACGAGTATGTACACGAAGCCACCAGCATGTGAAAGATCATTTCCCGGATGCCTATGGCAACGTGATCCCTTTTTTCTGGCCGGTGACCTTCGGAGATGCGAACCACTGGTTTGAGGATTTCCTCGTGAACCGGCTGGCCTTCTTCGGACGATATGAAGATGCGATCCACCGGAATGAACCAGTCCTTTTTCACTCTGTACTCAGTCCGCTGCTGAATATCGGGCTTCTCACCCCTGAAAATGTGGTCGCTGCCACGCTTGCGTATGCAAAGGATCACGAGGTCCCCATCGAATCCCTCGAAGCTTGGAAATATCATGCTCCTTGCCGGATTCCATCCTGGCCGGGTCTATGACTGGTTCTTTGAGCTCTTTATCGATGCCTACGACTGGGTGATGGTGCCCAATGTCTACGGCATGAGCCAGTTTGCAGATGGGGGTATGATGAGTTCCAAACCTTACATTTCAGGATCCAGGTATATTCTGAAAATGAGTGATTATCAGAAAGGTCCCTGGGGTGAACTCTGGGATGCACTCTACTGGCGCTTCCTCTATGTCCACTGGGACCTGTTTCAGAAGAATCCACGTATGGCGCCCTTTATCAGTTATATCGTTCGCATACCGGAAGAGAGACGGAACCAGCTGATCCAAAAGGCCGAACGATATCTGGATTCTATCGATGCGTGTGCAGGTATGCCTCCTCAGCCCTCAGAGAAGTGAAAATGGGTCTAATCCATTTTTGTACAGACGACTGCATTTTTTAAAACAAGGCCTACATCTTTAATATAAAGTTCGGTGGCTGTGAATGGGTCTGCCTCGGACGGAAAATTAAATTCAAAATTGGTCGATTTTGAGTGAGCCCCTCCCGAATTCAATTTTTATTTTTTCCCTTTTGATTCCGGAGAGGTTGGGATTATTTTCTTCCAACCACTGGAATTCTACGCAACAAATTTTTGGAGAACCGCAATGACTTCCTGAATATCCGGCACCGAATGAATGGGATACACTTTCACAAAGACGACTACCTGGTTTTTATCTACAATCACATTTGCCCTCTCGGAAAACCCGTTCTCATCGCGGAACAGCCCGTATTTCTGTGCTACAGTTCCATGCGGCCAGAAATCACAGAGCAATGGTGTGTGTTTTATCGAGAGGCTCGCAGCCCATGCCCTCTTGCAAGGCCTTGAGTCAACACTGATTCCAACCGGAACACAATTGAGAGAGGAAAGCAGTTCCCGGTTGTCCTCCAATGATGTCATCTGGGCTGCACAGAAGTCTGTCCAGGCAAGCGGGTGAAACGAGAGGAGCACGTGTTTCCCGGATTGTTCATAGAGACCGAATGTTTTGTCATTCTGGTCTTTTAATGAAAAATTCTTTGCTGGATCGCCGGGTTTTGCCATTGGTACATGTATCATATATCCACCAAAACAACAGGTTCTAGGCAGGCAGAATCTTTCAACCTTTGGATGCGGGCATATAGGATCTTCCTACTCCTCACCCTGATAGGACGGCCTCCTCAAATATTCACGGAGATACGCACGACGACCCGCTGATGCCGGATCCTCAACGGTACTTGCTCACTTAAGCCTGGTTCACCAGGTTCACAACGGGGTTGGTCAGACTATTTCCACAATAATTCAGAAAATTGGCAGGAGTATTGGTGTTCCTGTAACGAAAGAAAAAAGCCAGAATAATTCCATGAAATCAGGATCATGAAATTCGCATGGTCTTTTCTCCCCAGCCTAAACACAGGAGATTGCCGTATGCGAAAGTATATAGTCTAAGATAATTACCCCTGGGTGGAGGAATCATGACCGAGACAACCTGGTATGAAGAGAATGGGGTTATAGGAGAGGTGGAGTTCCGGAAATATCCTTCCATAATCCTTGCCACAGTTACTGGCACAAATGAAAATGAAAACTTCTGGATCCTCTTCCGGTATATCACGGGGAATAACCGTTCTGGAACGAAAGTGCCCATGACCTCCCCGGTAATAACTCCCGAGAAGATTGCCATGACAACTCCTGTGATTTCAGGGACGGACGCGATGTCATTTGTGCTGCCGGCGGCTTACAGGATGAAGGAAGTGCCCGAACCAAATGATACCCGGATTCGCATCCAGGAAATACCCCCACGGGAACTGGCGGTCATCCGGTTCAGCGGAAAGGCCTCGGCAAGTGATGTCGCCCAGGTCCGTGATCGGCTCCTAAAAAAACTTGAAGAGTCTAATATTACAATCGTAGGAACACCGTTTTTAATGCGCTATAATGCTCCCTATACTCCGGGATTTATGCGGAGGAATGAGGTAGGGGTTGAAATTACACGATAGCCCGTGTATAGTTCACGGTCCCTGATTCAATGCCAGAGTCAGATAGTAAAAGGTTTTTTTATTCAATCCTTGTGCTTACCAGAATCCTAGGTTCCGTTCCTCACGAAGGCCCATGCTCAATCCCTGACTTATATCGTATTGCCTGATTCCTCCCACTCGTTGTTTCCAGGGGGGTCAGCTACCCCCTGTTACTTTTAACCAGGATTGGTGGGCTCCTAGACTTGAAAGGAGGTTTTTCAGGTAAGTTCAAATCCCCTATTGGGGCATTCAATTAAATAATCGAGATAATGAGCCTTATTTTCCGGAAGAGAGGACAATTTGGCCTTGTTGACATCCTCAAAAATAGGGGCTTACCAAAAGATCTAAGAGCTATTGGCTCCTTGCAGTGAATATGCAACTAAACCCTAACAAGGAGCCGTATTTCTATTCAAATCAAAAGCATATCA
>WBZO01001323.1_pt1 | contig 39495 bp, 13 predicted proteins | sample 5204261 | NCBI WGS metagenome assembly WBZO01 (sample SAMN12412400, study PRJNA552823) | activated sludge metagenome | isolation source: activated sludge from anammox sidestream of wastewater treatment plant... | place: USA: North Carolina | collected 2017-09
ATTAATCATACTTTAATTTAACCGGCTGCTTCACTAAGGCCATTTAAATAAAGTAAAATTAAATCAAATTCTACTATTTAAAAAAGCGGAGGCGTTCAGGTAGCCGGAGGCAATTAGCTGAACTAGCCTTTTTTGGTTACTTTTTTTGGCAATGAAAAAAAGTAACAAAGGTTTTATTGAAATGCCCATCATTGACTAACAAGAAAAACATAAGAACAACGAAGGTTTACCAAGAGTTCTGAAGCAAGGATTAATCATACTTTAATTTAACCGGCTGCTTCACTAAGGCCATTTAAATAAAGTAAAATTAAATCAAATTCTACTATTTAAAAAAGCGGAGGCGTTCAGGTAGCCGGAGGCAATTAGCTGAACTAGCGTTTTTTGGTTACTTTTTTTGGCAATGAAAAAAAGTAACGAAGGTATGATTGAAATGCATCTCATTAACTGACAAGAAAAACATAAGAGCAACGAAGGTTTACTACGAATGCTGAAGAATCATAAATCCTTTTCTTAACGGCTGATTCGCTAAGGCCGATTTTAAAGAGCATCTAAAAAAGCGGAGGCGTTCAGGTAGCCGGAGGCAATTAGCTGAACTAGCGTTTTTTGGTTACTTTTTTTGGCAATGAAAAAAAGTAACGAAGGTATGATTGAAATGCCCATCATTATCAAATAAGGAAAAAGATATGAACAACGAAGGGTTACCACGAATGCTGAAACAATTGTAAATCCTTTTTTTACCGGCTGATTCGCTAAGGCCATTTTAAAAGGATATTTAAAAAAGCGGAGGCGTTCAGGTAGCCGGAGGCATTTAGCTGAACTAGCGTTTTTTGGTTACTTTTTTTGGCAATGAAAAAAAGTAACGAAGGTACTATTGAAACACTCCTCATTAGCTAACAAGAAAAACATCAGAACATCGAAGGTTTACCAAGTATGCATAGAAAACAATACCACACTAAAGCCCCTGAAAAATAAAAAATAGCTAATGAAAACCTATAATCAGCATGTGATTTTATACCATTTGGGAAAAAATATTCGACATTTTAACAAAAAATTATGAACGAATAAAAAAAGTTATTTATCTTTGCCCTAACAGGACGAAAATTAAGACAAATTACAAATTATCTAATGCAATTCACAATGTTGAATTAGTATAAGTGCTGATGGTGGGAAAGAAGAATAAAAATGAAAATAATTTTTTAACAAAATAAACGATACATTATGATTGAACTCGACACAATTAAAATACCTACCTTGTCGCATACTGCTTTGAGCCCGACTATATGCTCAAGTACAGTAGCGGCAAGAAAGCATCAGAACGATGTATCATCGGATCACCGACATAGACTCGATAAGCAGTCTTGTGTTGGTGATGTGCTATTTTATAGCCATCAGATGGACAATAAGTTGACATGGGGCGATGAAGCGCCTATGTATCATCATATCTATACATTATTTCAAATGGGTTGTGAGACCTTTACCGGAGATCTCACCAATCTTGTATTGGATATTGAGTTGGTTGGGACGTCAGAATGTGCGGAAAATAACCAGCTTCAGGTGATAGACAACCATATGGATGCCGGAACTTTGAATGTTTCATATATCACACCATATATGTCTAATGATCAGTATGTATTTGTTACGACAACATGTTTAGCATCAGATACATTTGTCATACTTGATTTAATGGGTAATGATTTAAATTATTTTATATGGAAACAGCAACACTTAACAATTTCTCTACTATAATTAATAAACTCATAACAATGAGTGAAATAGAACGATCTTTATTCCTCAAATATCTGATAATATTAAATCCACTTGGTATGAAAAATCCCTTATCAATCTCTCGCTTACTAACAATGATGGTGCTGTCTGTCCTGCTTCAGGTTCAGATTTTTGCGCAATCTAATCCGACACCACAAGCGGTGCCTTACACACAGGACTTCAGCGGTCTTCCCTATAGTTCATCTGCCTATCCGGCCGGATGGCAGGGATGGCAACTCAGTAGTGCTATCGGTAGCTCATATAATATTTCTGCTCCTAGTGCAGATAAAGGATTAACGGCAAATGGAACGGCCGCTAATAATTCCAACGGTGTATACAACTATGATGGAAAGGTTGGCTTCCTGAGCTCAGGTGGAGGGACCGGGAACAATGCAATAGTCCTGGCCATTGACGGAACGAACTACGAAACCATTCAGGTAACCTATGATGTGATGACTATTAGAGATCCCTATGATGGTACTAGCAATACCCGGATCAATGAGGTGACGCTTCAGGTACGAACGGGTGTATCCGGGGACTTTGTAACCCTGACAGGTCAGGAGTATTCTTCCAATCAGACTCCACAAACTTCAGGGACTGCTGGTGTGAATATCCAGACAAAAACTTATACCTTACCTCCATCATGTAATAGACAGGGTATCATTCAGCTTCGCTGGCTCAATCGGGATGTATCCGGTGGTGGATCAAGACCTAGTTTTGCTATTGACAATATCTCTATATCCGGTACATATACTCCGGTGCATAATATAACCCAGAATACTTACCATGGAACCATACAGGCAGCTATCGATGCAGCCACAGCAGGTGATGTGATAGAGGCAAGTGCAGGGACATATAATGAAAACATCACCTTGAATAAAAGGTTAACACTAAATGGAGCTGGGTCTGGTAGTGACCCAATGACTAATTCCGTCATTGTAGGTTCGATCCTCAATCAGCCCGTGATTAATGTAACCGCAGGCGGTATAGATGCTTCTAACAGACAAGTGATCAATGGATTTTACATTAATACTACAGCGATAAATACGAACTCATATGTTGGTGGTATAGATTTGAATGCGGCTAACAATAACCCGATAAGCCATATTACTGTCCAGAATGTTCAGGTGGCAAATTGTCCGGGATCGACATCAGGTCTTGTGTTTAAAGGACTTTCATACTCTTCTGTTGGAACTGATATTATTTCAGATGTAATCATTGAGAATAGCACATTTACCGGAAATAATTATGGAATCAAGGCAAGGCATTGTCAGATTCAAGGATTTCAATTATTGGGTGGTAGCGGGAGAGTGACCATTTCAGAGAATAGATATAGTGGTATTTTAATCTATGGTAAAGACGATGGTTCTGGATTCTCAAATCAGTATAATAATTTCGTATTTAATAAAGTTGATCTTTATCATAATATGACTTCCGGCAGTACAGCTAATGGTCTTGGCGATATATTCATGCTGGGCTTTAATGGTAATCTGGATATTGATGACATGGTCAATACCTTTGGATTAACCACTCCGAATTCAACACCATATTATGTAGGTATAGGTATTAATGGTAAATATCTCGGTGGGGCTGAACCTTCCGGATTGATGTCATTTAAAAATATAACTTTTAATGATTATCCCGGTGCAGCTCATTTCCCGAGAACATTACTGGGACTATGGACCTTTACCAATGCTGATGCAGGGATTACAATAGATAATGTAAACTTTAATGGAAAAGGCGCATCACGTGGTGCTTTAAACCTGTATGGAATTAACGGTACTACTCCTGTTGTCGTTAAGAATTCAACATTTAGCGGTAATTCAAATTTTGTTAACGGCGCGACAAATGTTGTTGCAGATATTCTAAGTATGAATTCTGCTGTAACATTGGACGCAACAGATAATAACACCTTTACCGGAGCTTCGAATAACTTCGATATAGAAGACAGAGTGGTTCATAAAATAGATCATGCATCTTATAGAAGAGTAGTTTGGGTTGCAAATAACCTCTTTGTGACTCCTGATTCTTATGTTACTCCCAATACACAAGCTTCTTTACAAAGAGGAGTTGATGCTGCAGATGATTTATGGACAGTAAACGTAGAAGAAGGCACATATACCGAAGAAGTTACCATACCTTCCACAAAAGTACTCACTATAAAAGGAGCGAATGCAGGTATTGCAGCAGGGAATGATCCGGGTACAAGAGGCGCAGAAAGTATTGTGGACGGTGGATTCTATGTTAATTCTGCCTCTACCATAAATGGATTTACCATCAAGAATGGAAGTACCTCAGGAAGTATCAAGAATGGTGTTACAGTAGCATCAGACAATGTCACGGTATCAAATTCGATCATCCAGGATGTAAATGCCTCCAGCCAATATAATGGTATTGAAGTAGGGTACAAAAACAACTTTTCACTCTTATACTCTACTATACAGAACAACTGGCGGGGATTATACCTCAATCCGGGTAGTGGGCATGTATTATCAGGCAACCTTATTACAGCCAACAATGGCGTAGGTGTAGGTATCGGCTCAGACGGATTGAGCAACTTTACGATGACCGGAAATACAGTAAGCGATCACACTTTGGAAGGATGGGGTTCAAGTACTGTGGGATCCAATGTAGTAGCGAATGATAATATTTTTGTAAATAATGGTACAAGCGTAGCGCATTACGGAGGTAGCGCAATAGATGCCACTTGTAACTGGTGGGGAACAGTTGTGGCCAATGATATAGCGACCAATGAGATTTCAGGAACAGTTACGTACTCTCCATATTTAATAAATGGTACAGACGACCAGCCGGGCACACCGGGCTTCCAGCCGGCAGCAGGAATGTGTACTGGTACTCCGGTAGTAATAGACAATACAGCAGTTACGCACCAGTTGTGTAGTACTCAAGGCTCTATTGAAATAACATTTAGCGGCGGTACTGGTCCTTATGATATAGCATGGTCGGGTCAGGCTTCTGGAAGTGCAAGTGGGATTTCATCACCATATACCATCAGTAGTCTTGCAGCCGGTGCATATAGTTTTACCATCACAGATGCTAATATGTCAACCGCTACAGGCAATGGTACAATAAATTACCTTCCGGTGACCAATACGACCTCAGGGCAGTCTTATGCGACCATTCAAGCAGCGATTGATGCTGCGACAACAGGAGATGTGATTGTAGTATGTGCGGGGACATACCTGGAGGACGTTACAATCAATAAAGCAAATCTGACTCTCTCAGGTTCGGGATATGCCACAACCACAATAAGTGGACCTATAGGTGGCGGCAATGCCACTGTCAGAATTCAAGCAGCTGGAGCAATTGTTGAAGGATTTACTATTACAAGAGAAGGAAATAATTTGACGGACTGGAATAATCCAAACCTGAATCTTATAGGAATAGCTATTCAAAATCAGGGTAATTATGGTGAAGTCAGAAATAACCACATCACCGGAAACCGTACCGGTATTGATATCAATCACAGCAATGGGAATAATATTCATAACAATATTATTGATAACAACCGTACAGGTGCATTATTCAGAAACCAGACTGATAATACCAACTTCCAGCAGAACTTTGTAACGGGTAACTGGACATCAGGTATATTATTTATAGACGCAAGTAGCGGCAGCAATAGCCCATTGCAGCAGGCACTGAACTCTACCTTTAATAATAACGATATTTCAGGTAACTGGTATGCAGATATTGAAGATAGGCAGGCAGGCGGTTCTCTGCCGGCACCAGGAACCAATCCGAAAAACTTCGAATGCAATTGGTTTGGTCAGGCATCTTCACCATCAGTGAATAATGTTAACGGATCTGAACCAGGATATGCAGCGTTGATTCCTGTAGTTTTCGGCGGAACTTCAGTGCCTCCCGGAACACATCCAAATATAGCAGGCGCTGCTTCGGCTAATTTTGATTATATCAGTTGGTTATCTGACGGAATGGATGATCAGCCTGCAACCATGGGCTTCCAACCTGTTGCTGGAGCATGCTCCGGTACGCCTGTAGTAATTAATTCAGTTACAACGGTATCACAGACATGTGGAGCTTCCAATGGTTCTATTGTAGTAACCTTTAGTGGCGGTACCGCACCTTATGATATTTCCTGGACGGGACCATCCAACGGCAATGCAAGCGGCATTACATCACCATATACCATCAGTAGTTTAGCTGCAGGCACCTATAGTTTTACCATCACAGATGCTAATAGCTCAACCGCTACAGGCAATGGTACAGTAAATATTCTGCCGGTGACCAACATTACCCAGTCAACGTATTATGCTACCATACAAGCAGCTATTAATGCAGCGGCTGCAGGCGATGTGATTGAGGTATGTGCGGGAACTTATACAGAATCTATTAATATAAATAAGGCTGTTACCATCAATGGGCCAAATGCTTCCATACCGGGAATAGGTTCAAGAAACCCTGAGGCTATACTCAGTGATTGTACAGTTCAGTTTACCACAGCCGGCCCGGCTACTTTACAAGGTTTTAAAGTATATCAGACCAATGGCGTATCAGACGTTGTGCTGGTGGGTGGAAGTAGTGTAGCAACCATAAAGAATAATATTTTTGAGCGATTTGGCGCTGTTGCAGGTCAATTTGTACGTGCAATTGCAACTTCTTCCGGTTCAGGTGCCAAGCTTATTGAAGATAACTTGTTTACCGGAGATATTTCAGGGGATTTATTTAGTGGTCATAAGACATGGCAATCAGGGATTTATGTCAATGGTGCATCAAGTAATGTTCAGATTAAAAACAATACATTTACTATTTGTCGGTCTGCACTGAACCTTGATGATTATCAGTCAGGTATAGTAGTTTCAGGGAATACATTCCAGAATAACGGTACACACATGTCATTCGGAGGTGTTACACCTACCAACGGTCAGTATGTATTTGGTGCCAATGAATTTAATGTCGGCGGCAGCACAACTTTGTTCAACCTGAGCAATGTAAATGTAGCCTTCAGACTGGATGTAACAAGTTCTACTTTCAATGGAACAGCAACGGGTTCTTTGAGCTTCGCTGAGTTGTTTGATATAGAAAACAGAACCTATCACAGAGGCAGAAGTGGCAGAAATGGATTAGTGCTTTATAAAGCAGGTAATGAATATGTAACACAATATCATTTCACAACCATCCAATCAGCAGTAGATTATGCCGAACCGGGATATACCATTAATCTAGAAACAGCTACATACTCAGAAAGTGTTATAGTGAGTAAGAGTCTTACGATTGATGGAGTAAGTTCGACCTGTGGTGATGTTATCATTGATGGTGGAGGAACCAGAACGTATGGCTTTAAGTTAAATGATAATATAACGGATATAACCATACGTGATCTAAAAATACAGAATACCGTAGGCGGTACCAGTGAAGGAGGAATCTTTGGAAGTTATAACGATGGTGTAGTAATAGATAATGTTTGTTTGGAAAATACCTCCGGACGAGGTGCCATTTTATTTAATGGACCAATAGACGATGTTACTATAACCAATAATGAGATATCAGGAAGTGGCGTCAATGCAAGAGGTATCGTGATATGGAACGGAGATAAGACAAATATCAACATATCTAACAACTATGTACACGACATAAGCGGATGTTGTGGTATAGAGTTGCAGGATGGAAATGCCTCTGCTGTTACCATGAACGGAAACACGGTAGAGCGTACAGGAGACAGCGGTATGTCAGCAGTGGGACTTAATGGCAGTGTTGGAGCAAATACGATTTCGAATAATACGATAGAAGACTGTGGCCGCTTTGGTATAGAAGTTAAAAACCCAGATGGAAGTACGACTGTAGATGGAAATACCGTCAGCCAAACAAAATCATTCGCAATGCTAAGGCCGTCCGAATTACGGGATATAGCAGGTATCGCTGTGATGAGAAGGGGAGTGACAGCGGGCATTGTAGATGTACCTCAAGGGGTAACAGTGACTAACAACACGGTTTCAGGTTACTTGCAAGACAATGGATCATCTCAAAGCGAAGGTTTTGGTATCGTTATAGGTGGAATAAACCATACTGTAAGTGGCAATACTCTTACAGGTAATGATGTAGGCATCCAGCAGCAGGCGGGTCATACGCCATACCCTGCCGACGGCGATCAAAGCAATCTCAATGACCAGTATTTTGGTAGAGATAACTCACCTATAGCATGCGGCAATACAATAGGGACAAATACCTTCTCAGGTAATGGAACAGATACAAGAGCGATTGGTGTAGGTAGTGGTGTCGTCACAAATCTCAATACTAGCAAGGTGTTCTGTTCTATTCAGCCAGCCATTGATGATGCAACGACACTGAATGGCCATGTCATTTCGGTAAGTGCAGGCACCTATAATGAAGCAGTAAATGTCAATAAGGTCATTACCTTAATAGGCTCTGGAAGTGATGCTTCAGGTTCCATTATTACGAAGTCTGGAGGTACAGCCTTGACATTAGGGGCTGGAACAAGTAATACAGACAGAGTAGTTGCGAAAAAATTTAGATTAACAGGATCTGTGACTGGTTTAGTAACTAATGATTACAACACCATAGATAGCATAGCATCTGTATCTAATACAAATTATGGTATTAATATAAGCGGCAGTGATGACTTGATCGTTACTAATTCTCAATTTAACAGTAATGTTACCGGTTTGAAATTAGGATCAACATTAAGTGGCTCGAACTGGACATTTACAAATTGTGAATTCAATGATAATTCAAACGTTGGGTGGTATGCAGATGCGAATTCATCTATTGAGCCAACATTAGATAATGTTACAGTTACAAATTGTACATTTAATAACAATGTGAATAAAGGGATTTATTTAGAAAGGCTTTCCAATGCTGTATTTGATGGAATTACTGTGGATAATTCAGGAGTTGGTGGGGCAGTTAACCATCGGGCAGGCATAGATATTAACCTAAAATGGCGAACAGATTATTCCAACATTCAGATTAAAAATTCAGTTATTTCAAATTGTGGACAAGGAGACCCTAACGGAGGTGGTATTCTAATCAAAGCGAGAAATGACGGCTCCTATGCCTCTAATCCTGCACAATTGGATAATGTAAGTCTTGTAAATTTATTCATTACCAATAATGGAGGTACTTCAGATTATGCTGCAGGTGTTATAATAGGTGAGTCTCACAATGCATATACAGGCGTTAATACATCACCTACTAATGTATCAATTACCGAATGTTCATTTACAGGAAATAGCCCAGATCAGTTGCGTAATGCTTTAATGGGAACATCTATTTCTGCGACCTGTAACTGGTGGGGAACAGTGGTAGCAAACGATATAGCTAGCGATATTTCAGGAACAGTTACATATTCCCCATATTTAATAAATGGTACAGATGCACAGCCAGGTACACCAGGCTTCCAGCCGGTAGCAGGAGCGTGTACTGGTACTCCGGTAGTAATAGACATGCTCATTTCAAGTAATCAAACTTGTGCAGTCGATGGTAGTATTGAGGTTCAATTTTCAGGTGGAACCGCTAATTATACCATTTCTTGGACAGGAGGAACGCCTGTTTCCGGAATCACTGGCTCTCCATATACCATTACAGGTTTGAATGCAGGGTCTTATACAGTGACAGTAGAAGATATAAACGGATCTACTGACGTCTCTACGGTGGTCGTTGGTCAGAATATGACAGCTCCTGTTATCGATCCGTTGACTGGTGGCACTTTGACATGTAGTATGCCATCTTTAAATGTTACTGTTACAGCAACTGGATCATCATTGTCTTATGCATGGAGTGGTGGAACACCTGGAAATGCTCAAACGAATACATTTACAGCACCTGGTACATATACTGTTACGGTTACAGACGGTGTCAATGGTTGTACATCAACAGCAAGTGTGACAATCATGGAAAATAAAACACCTCCTACTGTTGACGCTGGTTCCTATGGTCCGCTTTGTGAAAATGGAGCAGCCATTACGCTGGGCGGAACGCCTATGGGCGGTACATGGACAGGAACTGGTGTGAGTGGAAATACTTTTGATCCATCTTCAGCAGGTGATGGCGATCATACCCTGACGTATAGTTATACAGATATGTCAAATGGTTGTTCTGCTTCTGACATGACAACTATCCATGTGGATTCCATCATAGCAGCGAATGCAGGCCTAGATATGTCCACATGCTATAACTCAAGTGTGACCATGACACCGACAGATCCGACACCGGGTGTAGGCGTATGGTCAGGAGGTGCTGGCTCATGGAGTGGCAATGTATATACCCCTAATCCTTCAGAAGAAGGTACAACGATAACAGCGACGTTTACTGTGACAAATGGGGCGTGTAGCAGCCAGGATCAGGCTAATATCACAATAGAAGAACGTCCACAGATAACAACTGACCTAGCACCATTGTACTACCTTTGTGAAGGTGCTTCAGTTACCTTTACGGTAGCAGCAACAGGTTCAGGTACTCTCCATTATGTATGGAAGAAAAATGGATTGGTTATTTCAGGCGCACCGGATGCACCTTCATATACTATCAATCCAATAGCAGTGACGGATGCAGCAGTTTATACGGTGGAGGTGACAGGCAATTGTACACCTAAAGCAGTTTCAAGCCCATCTGCATTGAATGTTTATTCTATGCCTTCATTCACTACTTGCCCTTCAGATATCACTCAAAATATAGATGTAGGTGTGTGTACAGCAGTAGTAAATTATACTACAGCGGTTTCAAGTATGTTATATTCACCTTTTGGTAACTCACCATTGGCTTACTCAGTGGCTTATGAGTTTACTGGTGCTACAACAGGTTCAGGAAGTGGTGATGGTAGTGGTAGTACCTTCAATAAAGGAGGTACAACAGTGACCATAACTGCTACCAATGCTTGTGGTTCTGCTGTTTGTACATTTACAGTGACCATCGAGGATCATGAACTTCCAAATATAACTTGTCCTAGTAATCAGAATGTAATGGCCAATGTAGCTAATTGTGAGTACCAAGTGACAGGAACAGGATGGGATCCTACTTTCAGCGATAACTGTAATGGAGCGACCGTTTCTAATGACTTTAATAACTTAGCTACACTGAATGGTGCAGAATTCCCATTAGGATCAACAGTGGTCGTTTGGACTGTTACTGATGCATCAGGCAACACTTCTACCTGTTCATTTACAGTAACAGTAGAGACACAATTTAATTATACATATACATTTAATGCGGTCACTATAAATGATGGTGACTCGAAGACCATTTGTGAGGGAGAACAAATTACGATTGGTTTGACTGGTGATAATACACAATCTTTTGTGTTGAAACATGGTGTTGATACCGTGTATTCTGGTAGTGTAGGTGATGCTCCTCATATATTTACAGCAGCATTGAGCGATGCCGGTACATATGAACTGACGGTCACCAATGCATTTGGGTGTGATAGCTTGACCAGTTTTACATTAGGTGTTCATCCAGCTGTGGTAGCTACTGCAGTGGTTAAAAATACCTTCTGTGACCAAGACAATGGCTCTATTGACTTGACAATGAATAGTGGTACATCACCTTATACTTATACCTGGTCTAATGGTGCAACAACTGAAGATGTGACTGGATTAGCAGCTGGAACTTATACTGTGACGATTTCAGATATGAATAGTTGTAGTGTCATTTATAACTATACCATCATCATTGATAATGTTCTGAATGCTACAACTAGCAATACCTATGCTACCATTCAAGCAGCGATTGATGCTGCCACTGCAGGTGATGTGATCGAGGTGTGTGCAGGTACATACCAGGAGAATCTGGTAGTTGATAAGTCCCTAGATATAAGAGGTGCTAATTATGGTGTTGACCCGAATTCAGGGACTCGTGGTGCTGAATCAATTATAACCTTCCCTACAGGTTCAAATGGAGGAGAGTTAGTAATTATAAGAGCTGATGATGTGAGTATGGATGGATTTACCATGGATGGTGAGAATAATGTTACAGCATCAGGATCTACAGGTCTTTTGGGTTACGGTAATAATATTAGTGTAACGAATAATATTGTTTCCAACTTTAATTATGTTTCTGTATGGTTCTCTTCTTACCACCCGGATTATCCAACACCAAGTGGAAATAATTTTTACAGAGATAATATTTTAGTTAGTCAGAATTATATCCATAATGCAGATATCTTCAATTTAGCTGATGGATCGATAATTGGATATGGTATATACATGCAAGGTTCCTATGGATCTGTTACAGACAATGTAGTGGAAGACACTAAAGATGCCATTCAGGTTCAACCTTATCAACATCCTAATTCAACAAATACAACTGGTGTTGTAAGTGGAAATAGTTTTGAAGGATATAGGGATGTAATCTGGTATAATGCAGGCGGCGCAGGGGTGCAGCCACCAAATAGTTGGAGCATTAATAACAACTATTTGACGGGTATAGCTCCGCCAACCGGTTCTTCTGTTACTTCTTGGCTTGGGTTAAGATTGCATAGCTATAAGCAGAATGGTTTGGTATTTAATTTTAACTCCATTGACCATGGAGCTGGCTTACCAGGAGATTTTATTTCTAATACTGAAGGAAGTCCAACTGAAACATTGGATGCTACTTGTAATTGGTATGGAACCACCATTGCCAACGATATAGCTAGTAATATTTCAGGTAATGTTACCTATACTCCATATTTAGTAATTGGTACGGACGATCAACCTACAACACCAGGCTTCCAGCCGGTAGCAGGAGCTTGCTCCGGTACGCCTATAGTCATAGACAATATTGCGGTTACTGACGAGTTGTGTAGCGTTCAAGGTGCAATTGAAATAACATTTAGTGGTGGTACAGCGCCTTATAATATTGCATGGACAGGACCTTCTAATGGTAGTACAAACGGAATTTCATCTCCGCATACTATCGGTAGTCTGCCAGCAGGAGCATATAGTTTTACCATCACAGATGCTAATATGTCAGCAGGTGTAGGTAATGCTACAGTCAATTATCTGCCGGTAACCAATACGACCCAGTCAACTTATCACGCTACGATTCAAGCAGCAATTGATGCAGCTACTTCAGGTGATGTGATCGAGGTGTGTGCCGGTACTTATAATGAAGAGTTGAATGTTAATAAACCATTGACTATAAATGGGGCGCAGCAAGGTGTGGATCCGAGACCATCAACTGGTTCAGTCAGAACCATAGGCGGTGCTAATGAATCCATTGTTATAGCACCTAAGAATAAAAAGGTAATCACCATCGCAGCAGACAGCGTTATTATTGATGGTCTACAGATTACTCAAAGTGGTGGCAGTGGTACTGCTGATGCCGTTAAGGCAAGTAATTCACAAACAGGAATTACATTTAGATATAATATAGTTTCAAATTCAACTGATGAAGGTATTCAGTTAGAAGCAGGAAATGATTATACCATTTCATACAACTATATTGCTAACCCTACAGGAGATGGTATCACCTTATCATCTTATGATGTGACGCCGGTGAAAGGTAGTAATCAGAAAATACTGAACAATGATATAGAAGGTTCACAGAGTGCTTATGGATCTATTTACCTATATGGAGCGAAGGATATAGAAATATCAGGCAACGTCATTACGACTAAGTCCAGTGGTATAGCTATTGGTTCCGGAGGTCTTCCTGTAAGCAATACCTGGGTACACCACAATGATATCAATACAGAGCTGCGTACGGCATATTCAGCATTGGCAGCCGGTATTGCTATAGATGACAGTGGTGATGATATTGTCATAGAAAATAATAGTATCGTTCAGTTTGGCGGATATGTACCACCAGCTCTTTTTGACAGATACAATCTGATCAGAGTGGGTGTAGATGGAAGTTCTAATCCGACGAATGTAGAGATACATAATAATTATTTAAGCAGAACTGCTGCAGAATACTATTTATATGTTACAGCTTCAGTGACCAATACGGTAGATGCGACATGTAACTGGTTTAGTACCAATGTAGCAGGTGATGTGGCCTCACGGGTAGTGGCTGCAGGTAGTGTTAATTTCATGCCATACCTCAATGATGGTACTGATACAGATGGTGGTGCAGTAGGATTTGAACCGACAGCAGGTGCATGTACAGGATGTCCGGATGGTCTCTTAGTGACCAATGCCAGAACAGGCATCAATTATTGTACTATCCAGTCAGCTATCGATGATGCTCAAACACTAGATGGAGATACGCTTAACGTGGGTCCAGGTACGTATGTAGAGAATGTGATCGTGAATAAGGAATTGACAATTCTTGGACCAAATGCATCCATTGATGCTTGTAGTGGTACAAGAGTTGGAGAGGCAATTGTAGTACCTGCAACAGATGCAGTGACTTATGGAGAAGTATTCCACGTTGCAGCATCCAATGTAACTATAGCAGGATTCACAATCAGTGGAGATAATACATCATTGACAAGTGGTGTACTAGGCACATCAGGTGCTGATCTGAATGCTGCAGAGGCTATTACAGTGTATGAAACTGGTATCAACAATCTTACGGTAAGAAATAATATAATTAAAGACCTATCATACAGTGGGGTCACATTATATGATTATCCTGCAGGAGTACCATCATCAGGCCATTTGATAGAAAATAACAAAATTAGCCATTTAGGTACTTATGATGCAACATCCGGAATAGACAAGTGGGGCATGGGCGTATTATTATACAATAATCAATATGCACACGTTACAAATAACTGTATAGAAGATGTAAGGGTAGGTATCCAGACAGGTAATTTCTGGCAAGCGAACCCTGGAGGGCCGGATTATCAGAAGATTGAGAACAATACAATACAAGCAAGAAGAAGAGGTATATTCCATAATTCGTTCTATTCTAATGGATCAACTTATACTTTAAGCGATAACACCATTACAGGTTTGAACAATGCAAATGAAACACTTTGGGATGGAATGCTGATTTCTTCGCATGCTAACGCAGTCCAGACCATACTTAATAATACCGTTGATGGAAGTGGTATCACCACTCAATCTACAATCGGTATTAATATATGGAATGATCAGGTGGCACCGGTAGTTGATGGAGGTTCGGTCAGTAATGTAGAGATCGGGGTCAATGTCAATAATTTTGAAGGCTATAATTCAGATGCCGGAAACACATTGGCAGAAATTAAGAATATCAACATTAGTGCAACATCAGTAGCAGGCGTGAGAATTCACGATAACCCTTCGAATACAACCGGAGCGAGAGTCTTTGCAGAAGTGAAGAACTCAACTATAGCCAGTGACAGTATTGGTATTCTGATTATCGGAGCAGATGCTGGAGGTAATGTTCATGACAATACAGTAACAAGTGCTGAGGTGGGTATCTATGCAGAGAGCACGAATACATCTTCACCAAATAGCCTTGCTTTAGTCAACAATGCTGTAAGTGTGAGCAACAGAGAGGTAGCAGGCATACCTACTGTGGGTATCACTTTGAGAAACATCTCAGGTTCATCAGCAGCAACAGTTGATGACAACGATGTGAGCGGTTCATTCTACGGTTATGGTGCTTATAATGTAAATACGACATCAAGAACCACTATTAACGGAGGTACAGTATCTAATATCATGCAAGGTGTGGCCATACTGAATACCTTGGATGGAGTGACAAAAGCACCTACAGCGCTCAATGTGCATGATGTCAATATGAATGGATTTAGCGGTACATCAAGTAATCCGGCGATCAACTTCCATGCAGGTATCTATACTTTCACCACAGCAGGTACAATCCCGGCTGAAGGTATCGACCTCGCAGTGAATAATGTAACGATAAACGGTACAGGCAAGCCTTCACAGGCGAGTGGAGGTCTCTACTTAGCTGACTTCAGCGGTGGATCAGTAGCGGTACAAACTGTTACCGTAGATTCATCAGATATCGTCAACAATGCTAACCGAGGTGTGGACGCAAGAGGTAAGGTTGATCTTACATTGACAGCCAACACATTGAATAATAACGGACACGATGCATTTGGTACAGGTGGCAACTATGGATTTTCGATCATTGCCCAGCAGAATGCTACAGTGACTGCGCTGAATAACTTTATCAATTTGCCGGCGACGAGCACTTCAAGAGTCTATGGTCTGTTTAACGGCAATGGAACAGCTAATCAGTTGACAGCTCATGATAACAGTATCTTACTCAATGGAAATAGCAATGTAGATAGCAGACTTGCTTACAATGTGGGAGCAGGCACGATGGATGCTACTTGCAACTGGTGGGGAACAGGCGTATGTCCGGTAGATGTGAATTATGTTCAAGGTACAGTGCTAGTTTATCCTTATTTAGTATCCGGAGTAGATGATAATGCATCTGCAGATGGCTTCCAGCCTGTGGCAGGAGCTTGTTCAGGTGTTGAGTTAGATATAACTAGTATTACCGCAGCTCAAAATCCTATTTGTGCCGATGAGGTGACCACACTGACCGCAAACGGCGTGGTAGGCGAAGGTGCGACCGTGACTTGGTACACTGGTCCTAATGGTACAGGTACTAACCTGGGTACAGGCTTGACATTGGCCGGCGCACATACTGGAATCACATACTATGCAAGAGTAACGGGTGACTGTGGTCCTGCTAAAGAAGCATCTTACACATTGACTGAAGATGGTCCGGTAGAGAATATTAATACAGGTAGAAAATATTGTGCTATCCAGTCTGCGATTGATGATTCAATAACAACGGACGGCGACACTATAGTAGTAGCGGCCGGTACGTATGTAGAAAATGTGCAGATTTATAAAGAATTGACACTGATAGGTGCCAATGCAGGACTTGCACCGGATGATCCGATGAGAGGACCAGAGAGCATCATTATGCCTGCATCAAATTTGAGCACTTTAGTAGAAATTACAGCTGATAATGTAAGCTTTGATGGATTTACTTTAGATGGTGCCAATCCGGCAATGGTAGGAACTGGTATTCTTCTGGTAAATACAACTATCAAGAGTAATGCATTTACAGGTATTGATTCTTACAATAATAATACTAACATACAGAATAATATTGTGAAGAATATACTTTACAGTGGTATCGGACTTTATGGATATAACCTGACTACGTTTGCTACTGAAGTGCGTTCAGGCAATACCGTTTCTAATAACTATATCCAGAATTTAGGTACTGATGAACCAGTAATAATAGGTAGTTATGATCATGGTAAGTATGGTTTAGGTATTCTAGCTTGGGATAGTTATAGTGATGTGGAGAATAATAAGATGGATAATGTAAAAGTAGGTATTCAGACAGACGCTTTCATACATGCTAACCCACAAGGTACTAACTTCAGGTCAATTGCTGATAATATAATTAGCGCGAGAGCTGCAGGTATCTTTAATAATGTTATGAGATTAGCAGCTGAGCCGTTTACAATCAGTGACAACACGGTTACAGGTCTAGAGGTACAGACAGGCTTTATACCTACTACCCAGTGGAATGGTATCGTCTTGTCCATCCAGCACATGACATCTGGATCTACGGTGTTAAATGGAAATGACATCGATGGAGGCACACAAAATGCAACGAGCCAGGCCAATGGTATCAAAGTATGGAGTGTAAGTCCGGATTATGCACCGCAGATGACTGGCGACACAATAAGTAATGTGGACAATGGTGTATTCATTAGTAACTGGTCAGGATATGGCAGTGATGGACCTAACTATCAGGTAGGGTCAAGCGCTACCATAACGAATGTTACCATGACATCTGTAAGTAAGGGGGTAAATGTTGAATACGACAGCAGTAAAAATAACAAAGTTGCTAAAGTGACTGTCAATTTATCCAACAGTAAAATTACAGCTACAGATACAGGTGTTGATATACATAGCGATGTAGCAGGTAGAGTGAGTGGTGTTGTGGCTAACAATACGATTACTTCTGATGCATACGGAGTTTCTGTTAATACTGTGGACGTTTCGACAACAGATGTATTGACTATTAATACAAATACAATCTCAGTTACAGGACAAGATAAGAGCGGAGTTCCTACTATGGGTATCGCTCTAAGAAATCTATCTGGTTCCTCAGCAGCAACAGTTACAAATAATACTGTAAGTGGCGCATTCTTCGGATATGGAGTGTATAATGTTAATACCACTCCTGTGACCACAATAGACGGAGGTAGCATCACCGGTATTATGCAAGGTGTGGCAATACTGAATACCTTGGATGGAGTGACTAAAGCACCTACAGCGCTCAATGTGCATGGTGTCAATATGAATGGATTTACCGGTACGTCAAGTAATCCTGCGATCAACTTCCATGCAGGTATCTATACTTACACCACAGGAGGTACAACCGTAGCTGAAGGTATCGACCTCGCAGTGAATAATGTAACGATAGACGGTACAGGCAAGCCTTCACAGGCGAGTGGAGGTATCTACTTAGCTGACTTCAGCGGTGGATCAGTAGCGGTACAAACAGTTACCGTAGATTCATCAGATATCGTCAACAATGCTAACCGAGGTGTGGACGCAAGAGGTAAGGTTGATCTGACATTGACAGCCAATACATTGAATAATAATGGACACGACGCATTTGGTACAGGTGGCAATAATGGATATTCTATCCTTGCTCAACGGGAAGCGAATGTAACGGCATACAATAACTTTATTAATATGCCGGCATCTAGTGCAACACCTGCTTATGGTTTAGGTCTAGGTAATGGTAGTAATAATCAGCTGGTAGCACACAATAATAGCATCCTCATGAATGGTAATACTGATCCGGGCAGCAGACAAGCTTACAATCCTGGTACAGGTACCATCAATGCTACTTGCAACTGGTGGGGACCTGCTACTTGCCCAGGTGGTGTACCTGTGATACAAGGAGTGGTAGAGGTATATCCTTACTTGATTTCAGGTGTGGATGATGCTCCGGCATCTGATGGCTTCCAGCCTGAGGCAGATGCATGTGCATTGCCTGGTCTGACAGCTACCGTGACCGGACCGGTTGATACAATTGCTATGTATTCAGGTCATAATTATGCGATGACAATCTGTAGCGGCGAGGCGGTGACGACATCACCACCTACCATCATAGATCCTGAGACTGCTTGGTGTAGTGCAACTAGAGTACATACAGTTTATACAACAACGCTTACCACACTGCCACCAACGCAAGTATATGACCTAGATTATGCAACCGCTCATAGCTTGCCTGCTACGACTATTACACCTGAAAACCATGACGGTGTTGCTAAGGATATCGTATTTACATCTTTTGCTTACTACGATGTCAATGGTAATGGCGCATATGACGCAGGTGACGAAGTAGAAGGTCTTCCGATTGTCTTTACACTGACCGTAAATCCATTGCCGGAAATCACTTGCCCTGGTGATATTGCAGTAGATAATGATCCAGGCGTTTGTGGTGCCGTAGTTACTTATACAACACCTACCTTTGTCAGCTATTGTGATCCTGCTACAGTGACATTACAGTCAGGACTAGCAAGCGGAGTGACATTCCCTGTAGGTGTTACAACCAATGTATGGATGGTGACCGACAATGCGGGCAATACAGCTACTTGTAGCTTTACTGTAACCGTAACGGATACTGAAAGCCCAACCAACACCATACCTGCATCAGGGGCTGATGTAGTGAATTATGCTTGTGGCGATACAGTAACCTATGATATTGATCTAAATTCATGTGATAGAGCATTGACCATCATCAAGCCAGTATGGGCAGATAATTGTAGCGTTCCGGCTACTTCATTTGCTACTGATAATGGTGTGACATTGACGGACAACGGCACATATGTTTCAGCGACCTTCCCTATAGGGTTGACACTGGTGACCTTCCAGGCTTCAGATGTTGCAGGAAATATATCTACTTGTACGCTTCATGTGTTGATTAATGATAATGTAGCGCCTGCTGTAACGAATTGTCCTACTAATATCACGGTAGCTGCACCTTCAGGTGTATGCGAAGTGATGGTATCGTGGACAGGTCCGACATTTACAGACAACTGTTCAACCTTTACAGTAGATACGACCTCGTCTCCGACACCGGGCTTGAGCAGTGGATCATTCTTCCCGATCGGTGTGACGACCGTTACCTATACGGCGACAGATGCTGATGGCAATACAACTACCTGCCAGTTTACTGTAGAGGTGACAGGTACTTGTGATACATTGACTGAGCTAACAACAAATATGTTTATCAATGCATCCAATTTTGTGGTGAATCAGGATAGAGATGCAATAGTGACTGTTGACAATATTGGCGCAAATCCAACCAGTGGACAAATTCAATTTGCTTTGACTAAACCTGCAACTTCATTTTTCAGCACTACAATACCTGCTATTAATTACACAGCAGACGTATTATTACCAGGAGGTATTGCTACCAATAATGGAGACTGGTCTTGTACGAACAATGGAATTTTTTATCTCTGTACTTCTAAGCCTGGAGTGGTTATAAACCCTGGGAATTCTAGTATAATCGGTATGAATTTTAAAGCGGATGGGCCTTCAGCAGTTCCAAATAGTAAAGCTCAAGCTGTAAGTTCATTAGGTACAGGGACGGGTGGAGATCAGAATATAGATAATAATAGAGCAAAGTCTAATTTAATAATTAACTAATTAAAGTATAGTAAGATGAAAATACTAATTAATTTGTTTATAATAGTAGCACTAATTAGCTTCACTCATCCGGCATACTCTCAGTGTCAAGATGATGATTGTGAGCCGCAGTTGACAGGTGCGGGGATAGATGTAGCGTGCTTTGATTATGATAGTACTGCTACTTTTATTGTCGGGTGGGCTATGGGTGCAGGGGATTTTAATTGTTCAGCTCCTGATAGTAGCTTTATAATTCAAGTAAGTTTTCCAGCATCAGGATTGTGGATTTCTGATGATCCTGCAAATGATGTGCTTCAGCCTTCAATGTTTGATTGGACCTACAGTGTAGCCAATAATACATGGACAGGTATCAATAATCAGACTGTTCATTGGGGGGATGGTGGAGAAGCAAAGATCCGAGCAAAGGGGGTGATACCCAATAACTGCGCTGTGAGGATTTTTCCAGTACAAATTTATTTATATCCAAATGTTGCTGGCGGATGCCAGCAAGCCTTTATTGATGACCCTGACAATAATTTTTTAGATCCTGGTAACGGTGTTGCAAACCCTTTATCCATCACATTGTCAGATTTCATTGCTAAGCCAGAGTGCAAAGTAGTACAAATAAGCTTTATAGTATCTAATCCGGTGAACAATCACTTTATGGAAGTACAGCGCAGTGTGGACGGTCGGCATTTTAGTACCATCAATAAGATCATAGGTGATAATAAACGTGAGTCATTGAAATATAAGATAGCAGACTTCCAAGTCAACGAGGGAACTACCTATTACTATAGGTTGCGCCAGGTGGATTTTGATGGTACTGAGACCTTCTTTGATCCTATTGTAGTGCGCACTCCAATATGTGATGGCGAAAAGACCTTGACCGTTTATCCTAATCCTGTTATGAACAGATTATACCTGGATGTCACCGGTTTTGAAAGTGGCGAGAAAGGTAATATCATTATCCGCAATTCAATAGGAGAGACTGTGCAGGTATTTAAGGATGTAGTGATCAATGACTTTAAAGAAATAGATGTACTTAATTATGTGTCTGGCAGCTACACGATACAGCTAGAATCAGCTGGTAGCCAGTTTGTTCAGAAGTTTATCAAGATAGAGTAAAGCATGTTGATGAGCGCTTAAGTCACATCTAGTTATAGTTTAAAATGTCAGTGCTTGCAAGTGTTACAAACCAAAGAGATTGAGTTGTAATGCAGGCACTGACATTTTTATTATAGACCTCTCCACACCTCACAAATCCGCAAATCCACACCTCCACAAATCCACAAATAGACAAATCCGCAAATCCACACCTCCACAAATCCACAACTCCGCAAATCCACAACTCCGCAACTCAACAAATCGACAAATCAACAAATCAACAAATCCACACCTCCACACCTCCACAAATCCGCAAATCAGCAAATCCACAACTCGACAAATCCGCAAATCCACAAATCCACAAATCAACACCTCCACAAATCAACAACCTCCAAAAAAAATCCCTTGCATTAAAAAAACCACCGTATCTTTGTCCTTGCCTGATATTTTATGCGCTTATTCATTGAAAATCTTGTACTACGCTAAAGTGTCAGATTGTTCGATTTTATAACCAATTCATTTACATAGCTTTATGATTCATTTGTTTTTTACACCTGCACATCTAACTTTGATTGTAAAAAACCTACGAAAGTATTTATTTTTGCTGTTTGTCTTTGTTTTTAGTCAAGGGTTTAGCCAAGTTGCTACATGGGATCCTTCAGGATTATCATGGGGGCCTAACCCATGGAATGCTACTACTAGCAATGCAAACGTGACGGTCACAGGTTTTGAACGTGGAAGTGGACTTGGAACGTCAGGTACTCCTCCTAGTGATTCTTATGGAGGTAGTGGTGCAGACCAATCAACTCAGGCATCAGCTATTTCTAATGGTGATTATTTTACCTTTACCATTAAGGCAAATTCAGGATATAAGATGTCTTTAACGGGCATTCCGGTTTGGTTTACAAGACGATCAGGGAGCGCAGGTACTTGTACAGTAGATGTTCAATATAGTTTTGATGGTTCAAGCTTCACAGATATTGGAAGTATAGATGTGACAAGTACAAGTGGAAGTGGAAGTAGCACTCCTTTATCATTTCCCCCATCAGTTATAAGTGCTCTTGCAGATTTGCCTAGCACAACTGAAGTTACTTTAAGATTTGTGATCGTTTCCTCTCAAAATAGAAATATTTATTTGGTTATTGGGTCCGGAACGAGGTTCAGTCTTGGTGGTTCGGTATCTCTTGATACACCTTCTTGTACTCCACCCACCACTGCACCTTCGGGATTCAGCACTGCTAATGTGGGCAATACCTCTATGGATGTAAACTGGTCATCCAATGGGAATGGCGACCGAGTGTTAGTTGTAGCACGACAAGGTAGCGCAGTCGATGCTGACCCGGTCAATGGTACTTCTTATACTGCAAATCCAGCTTTCGGATCAGGTGATCAGATAGGTACAGGTAATTATGTGGTTTACAGCGGGACAGGATCATCAGTGAGTGTAACAGGGTTGTCTTATGGCACTACTTATCATTATGCCATCTACGCATATAATAGTGCGGATAACTGCTATCTCACCACCTCAAAGCTTACCGGTAGTGAGACGACCACTTCTCCTCCGTCAAATATCACACATACTGGATCAGCGCCTGCGGTTTCAGATTTTCCTTTAGGCTCTTTACAAAAATTGGTTTATACGGTTCAGGTGGATGTTACGACGGTAGCTGCTACCCTGACAGCAGCATCGGCAACCTCTTCAGGTACATGGGTGACCGGAGATGTAGATCGATTCCAATTGTGGTACAATACCAGCAATAGTCTTACTGGCGCTACAGAGCTGAATGCAATAAATACACCATCATCTGGCACACTGACATTTAGCGGATTTTCGCAATCGATTCCGGTAGGAACTGCTTACCTCATGGTGACTTGCGATATAGCTAATACAGCGACCATAGGTCATACAGTAGGAGCAGCATTTGATGCCGATGCAGATTTTACATATAGTAGTGCTACATTTTCAGGCAGTTCCTTCGGGGCAGCGACGGACAATCCAATCACAGGGTCGCCTGTTATACAGCTTCAATATCCGGTAGGCACCGATGTGAACTGTGGAGCAGGAACTGTCGCTTTTGGCACCGTCTATACAGGAAATACTTCGGATCAAACCTTCAGAATTGTAAACTCCGGTACTGGTACGCTCACATTGACAACACCACTGACCATTTCTGGGACTAACAGTGATCAATATACGATCGTCACTCAACCCTCTAGCACCATAGCAGCTGGAGCTCACGCTGATGTTGTGGTACGGTTTGCTCCTACCTCAGTAGGTGTTAAAAATGCCTCAATTACCATAATCAGTGATGCTTCTAATCATAGTTCATGCGAGATCAATCTTCAAGGTACAGGAGCTATTCAGGAAAAATACTTCCGCTCTATCGCTACTGGTGATTGGTCTGATCTATCTACATGGGAAACATCCTTAGACTTTTTTAACTGGACAGCTGCAACACATACGCCTACAGGTAATGATCTGGCTGTGTATATTCGTGCTCCACATACAGTGACCATCTCCAGCAGTGCTGAAGTGACCCAGACGGATGTTCAACCCGGTGCCACGTTGGATGTAACAGGTGGAACAGTGACTGTTAATAATGGGGCTGCGGCTTATGATATCTATGTTCGAGGTATTTTGAAAAACTCAACAAACAGTGCTTTTACACTGGCAGGAGGTGCTGTTATAGTTGTACAAAATGGTGGTAGGTATCAACATAATGCTCCTACAGCAGGTTCTATCACTCCTATGACTTGGGATGCTGGTTCAACTTGTGAGATCATTGCTGCGTCAGGAAAACCAGGTGGGTTGAATCAAAGCTATTACAATTTTATATGGAATAGTTCGACTCATGGTGCAGGTACGATTAACCTAACTGGAGACCTAAAAACGGTCAATGGTGATTTACAGGTACTTGAAACAGGTACAGGTAAGCTGCGGTTTACAGGTAGTAGCCCTGGTACGCTGACTATTGGTGGTGATTTTATAATAGCAGATGGCAGAGTAGTGGATTTTGGTAATGGAAATGCTGCATGGACAGTAGACGTAGGTGGAGATTTAATTATAAATAATGGAGCGACCTTGAGTCTGATGGGTGGAAGTTCTGCCAATGGTACACTCATACTCCATGGTGATCTCAATGCAATGGCTAGTTCTACAATCACTGAGAACACCAGTGGGACAAACTGTCGGTTAATCTTTCAGGGCTCCAGTGCTCAGAATGCATCTTTTTCTAATAATATGCCGGAGAGCGTCAGTATTGAAATCAATAATAGTAATAACGTAAACATTCAAAGTGATTTGACACTTCGTAGCAACTCCAATCTCATTTTTACCAATGGAAAATTGATACTTGGTGATTTTACGCTGGATATGACGGATGCAGGCTCTATTACAGGTGCTGACCAAGATAAATATGTTGTGACAAATGGTGCTACAAGTAGCCTTAGACGCCATGTAGGTGCTACTGAGGTTGAGTTTCCTATCGGTCATTCTACGCTTTCCTATAATCCGGTATCAATTACCGCTACCTCCGGAAATGCTGATTTTTTTGCACGTGTTTTTGATGGCGTCTATGATGATGGAGTGGGATTAGGTAATGTATATACCACAGATGTAGTGGATAAGACATGGGATATTTATCCGGTGAATGGTAGTGCTACCGTTACGATCAGAGTTGCATGGACTTCTTCAAATGAACTCACTGGGTTTGATGCTAATCATTGTAATGTGGCCCATTATATCAACTCAGGATGGGAGGAAGATACAGATGGTGCTGCGACAGGTGGATTCATTTTGACAAGAGAGAGAAGTGGAGTTTCTACTTTCTCACCTTTTGCAGTGGTAAGATCAGGATTTTTACCTGTAGAACTATCAAAATTTGAGGCCATTTCTTATGACCATCGGGTAGCATTGTACTGGGAGACTCAATCAGAGAAGAACAGTGATTATTTTGCCATAGAAAGAAGTGAAGATGGCAAGACTTTTGAAGAAATAGGCATCACAGCCGCAGCAGGGGCATCATCATTTGTCCGTAACTATAAGTTTATGGATGAGCAGCCACTATCTGGTGTCAGTTACTATAGGTTACGCCAGGTGGACTTGGATGGCAATTACACTTTTAGTGATGTACGCTCCGTCAAGATGGAGACTAGAGGTGATCTGGTATTATCTCCTACCATTGCTGACAATACATTGGAAGTAGATTTTGGTCTAACATTGACTAATGATGCTGACTTGAAAATCATAGACATGGGCACCGGCAGGGTAGTGAAGTCACTGATTAAGGCAGCAGGAACATCCTCCACCACTATTAATGTAGGAGATCTACCTGCGGGGAGTTACATCTTTAGCATGAAGAATGAGGGTAGCATTGTCAATAAACGATTTGTTATTGTAAGATAATTATAGTAGCCCATTTTATTTCTGTTTTGCATCATGGGAGTAAAATGGGCTTTCCTTTTTGGTTGTTATGCTAAGTCCGGTTTCAAAAGATCAAAGACAGTGAAAACCATGTCTGTTTTCATAAATTTAATTTTGGTGGCAATGGTGATGTAAGCTTTGGATTTTATCTACCTAATAAGACCTTGATAATTGCACTACTCCGTCAATACTTCAAACCCATAATTTGGGTTAAATCAAGGGTCAGTCGATTTTTCCGACCCTAATCCGCCTGCAATAACTCTTTACTATCATTTATTTGTCTAACCTAATCCGTTATTTATCCTGAAAATATTTATCTTTATCCGAAAATTGACATGACATGGAATTTAAACGAGGTTCATTTTGTTGATTTTTTGATAATAAAATAGTAGGATATGTTTGATTTTTTAAACCATGCAGATTCTTATCAGAAAACCTTCTGGTATATTGCCATACCGGTTACACTTTTCTTTGTAATTCAGATGGTCTTGACCTTTTCAGGTCTTGCTGGCGATACGGATGTGGACACGGATATAGAAGTAGGCGAGATGGACGGCTTCATGGAGTATTTTACGATCCGTAATGCTATCAATTTTTTACTGGGATTTAGCTGGACAGGAATTATTATGCATAATACTATTGAGAATAAATTATTGTTGATAGCGGCTGCCGTCACTGTAGGGATGATCTTTGTAGTGTTGTATTTTTATCTTGCACAACAGATTAAAAAATTTGAAGAAGATAATACTTTTGACCCTGAGGAGATCGTAGGACATGAAGGAGAAGTCTATCTTAGAATCCCTGGCGATCATCTCGGCGAAGGTAAAGTGCTTGTCAGTCATAAAGGCACGGTGCATGAACTATTTGCAATAACCGATGAAAAGGAAATTCCTACTGGAAACAAGGTCATCATTGAAGCGATCACTGAAGATAATAAGCTAATCGTCAGATCCATCCAATAACTCATTTTATTCTGTAACTTTAAAAATTTATACTTATGTTAGATACCATACCACCAGCCATCATACTGATTGTGTTTTTAGTATTTGTTATTACCGTTTTGATTTTAGCCTTAATCTCAAGGTATAAAAGATGTCCGTCTGATAAAATTTTGGTTATCTATGGAAGGACAGGAGGTACTTCAGCCCGATGCATTCATGGCGGTGGAGCATTTATTTGGCCGGTTATTCAGGATTATGCCTATCTCGATTTAAAACCGATCTCTATTGAAGCTAATTTGACCAATGCACTGAGCAGGCAGAATATACGAGTAGATGTGCCTTGTCGGTTTACCATTGCTATTTCGACAGAGCCTGAGAGTATGAATAATGCAGCAGAACGATTGCTTGGACTGCGTCACGATCAGATTCAGGAATTGGCTAAAGATATCCTTTTTGGACAGCTTAGACTGGTCATTGCTACTATGTCGATAGAAGAGATCAACTCAGATAGAGATAAATTTTTGGAGAATATTTCTAAAAACATTGATACAGAACTGAAGAAGATAGGGTTGAAACTTATCAACGTCAACGTTACAGACATCAAAGATGAGTCAGGCTATATTGAAGCACTAGGAAAAGAAGCTGCCGCTAAAGCCATCAATGAAGCCAAAGTTTCAGTGGCTGAGCAAGAGAAAATAGGAGAAACAGGAAAAGCCCTTGCTGACCGTGAGCGAGATGTTCAAATTGCCGAGACTAATCGCGAACGCGATGTGCGTATTGCCATGACTCAAAAAGACAAGGAAGTATCTATAGCTGCTGCCAATAGAGATGAATCTATCGGAAAAGCAGAAGCAGAAAGAGACACTCGGGTCAAGATGGCTGAGGCCAATGCAGTAGCGATCCAGGGTGAAAATGAAGCCCGAATTTCAATAGCTAATTCAGAGGCACAGCGTCGTGAGAAAGAGGCTGAAGCTAGTCGTATCGCCACAGCTGCTGAAAAAGTACAACAGGCTAAGGCGCTTGAAGAGGCTTATTCAGCGGAACAGAAAGCCGAACTGGCACGTGCTGAAAGAGAGCGATCTAGCCAGATTGCTAATGTTGTGGTGCCCGCTGAGATCGCTAAGCAACGCGCCATCATCGAGGCAGAAGCCAATGCTGAAAAGATCAGGGTCAATGCTAAAGGAGAAGCAGATGCTATATATGCAAAAATGGAGGCTGAAGCAAATGGTCTATTTGAGATATTGACAAAACAAGCACAAGGCTACGAAAAAGTGGTCCATGCAGCTGGTGGCGATCCTGCTAAAGCATTCCAGCTTTTGTTGATTGAAAAACTGCCTGAACTAGTTAAGACTCAAGTAGAAGCGGTCAAAAATATTAAGATCGACAAGATAACAGTATGGGATGGAGGAGCTCAAAATGGAGAGAATGGCGCCACAGCTAATTTCGTTGCCAATATGATGAAAACCGTTCCACCTCTAAATGACTTATTCAATATGGCCGGACTGAATCTGCCGAGTTACTTGAAAGGAGCTGATCCTGAAAAAGGCGAGGAGCAAGCGTCAAGTCAATCGACAGAGAAGGAATAGATCCACACGATCATACATTTTTAAAGAGGAGCACTATTAGATAGTTGCTCCTCTTTTTTCTTATAAAATGCTATAGAAAGACCTTCAAATCGAAGCCATCATTGACATGTCCATAATAGAGTGGAAACCTAAAGTAAGTTATCCTTTTTTGTCTATTTGATCAGCCTGGTGGCGCTTTTTCTTCCATCGCTTATGTGTCCATAGCCAGTTTCCTGGGCTAGATATGATGTCCTTCTCTAGCAAGTCCATATATTGCTTCGTGATATCTCCATCTTGTATAGGTGCTTCACCATTGGTTATCGTTTCAAACCGAATCTCATAATAGCCACGTTCTTTTCTATAGATATGCATGTACACTACAGGAGCATCTAATATTTTGGCATATCGATCAGCGCCGGGTGGACATGCGGTGTCTTGTCCGAGGAATGTTGTCCAGTAAGCCTTGTCAGACCATGTACTTTGATCACTGATAAATATGAATGAAGCGGCTTTGCCTCTATATCTGCTGATGACGCGTGGAGTCATGGTACTGGGCTCGAGTACCAGTCCTACTTGAGCACGCATAGCTTTGATAAAGGTATCGAGTCGCTGATTAGACAAGGGCTTGTAAAAACCGATAATAGGAGCAGAAAGTACCATTGGTGCAGTAATGCAAGCCCACTCCCAGTTGTTATAATGAGCAGTCATCAATATAACTGTTTTTCCATCATGAGTGTACTGATTGATTACTTCAGGATTGATAAAGACGCAACGTTCCTTAAAGTCATCTTGATTCATGGTGAATCCTTTGAGTGTTTCAGCAAATATATCACCTAGGTTTTTATAAGTACTCTTGGCTATAGACCTAATTTCTTGTTCTGATTTGTCAGGAAAACTTTGGTGCAACTGCTGAAAAACAACCTTCTTGCGATATCCGATTACATAATAAAGAAGCCATACAAAAAAATCAGCAACCCTATACATTGTCTTGAATGACAATACCGAGAATAGTGCAGTAATGCCTCTTAGAAATATGTAACTTACCATTTATATGCTTTAAACAGCAAAGTAAGGTAAAATAATTTATTTTTAAAACAACATATCAATAATCCAAAGCTGATCAAATGAATCAACCATTTCATTGGGTAATTAAATACAAAATGCACACTACAATTTTACAAATTTCAATGTCTTTTGAGTGTTTTTGAATTCTATTCGGATAAAGTAAGTGCCGGATTTAAGTTGTTGAACATCTATAGGTTGATCCCGATGGAGCCGACCGGATGCAAGGGTCTGTCCTGCTGAATTGATGATACTATAAGGTGCATTTGGTTGAATTAGAGTGCCGGTGACTTTAAATTGATGACTGACCGGATTAGGTGCGATTTTAATATCATCTGTTGAAGTCATAGACTGCTCTTTTGTGGAGGTCAACACTTCTGTAATTACAAAATCCCATACTCCACGACCATAAGTACTAAATCTGGCTGTCTTAATCTCCGGTACATATTCTACACTCCAGTAGGTCTGGTCAGGTGTATTGCTTCCTGTAAGTCTGTACCATCTCTTTTGGGCTTTTACATATACATAAGGTCCTGCTTCTGTTGCTGCAAAAATAAGGGATTCATCTTCATTTGCTGCTAGTTTGAAGGCCATAGTAGGTGGCATTCCGGTGCTGATACTTTTGAATGTCTTGCCGCCATCATCTGAGCGATATACAGGACTAAGGCTGTAACCATTGCCACTCAAATATATAACATTTTCTTCAGTAGCAGATGGTAAAATGCAAGAACCGTAAAGATAATGTGAGCCTGAAACATTGGAGGCGGTCCTGGTAAACTGACTGCCTCCGTCCGTAGATATATAAAAATGACCATTGGTAGTAGCGACATACCATTTATTACTGTCAAATCGATCTATGGCCATTGTTGAGATTTGACCACCACTAATGCTAAAGTCAAAAGGAAGATCCTCGGCCTGTATGGTGTCACCTTGATATTGCAGTCGAATGATATGTGACCCAAAAGAATTCTTATTCACGCTTCCTCCAGCGGCTAGCACTACATCTTCTGATGGGTTAGGCCCAGGTATAATAGGTGGTATCCAGACTGTTTCGTTTTTTGAATCAATTTCATATCCGGCAATAGGGCTTTGCTCAAATTTAGGTTTGGAATAAAACCCGATAGATCCACCAGGATAAACAGACCAAAGATGCTCACCATTGCCTGTAAATACGATATGACCATAATCTCCTGACACATTCTGCTCTAGTTCACTGATCTCATCACCATAGATGCCACCACGTTGCTGCCCCTGATCTTGCGAACCAGCGTAAATAAAATATGGATCATGAGGGTCGGTACGTACATCATAGTACTGTGAAACATTTAAGCCCCTTAAACCAATATTAATGTGGGTAGCTCCATAATCTTCAGAGTAATAGATGCCACCGTGATTGCAGTTTAATATAAATGGCGTGCCGTCACTTTTATAAAATTCCTGAATCCGCATCATGTCCGCATGTAATTGTGTGTATATGTCCCCATAATATTGCCACCAGTGATTGATGCGTGACCATTGTGTGCCACCATTGGTAGATCGAAAAGCATCTACCGCTCCAAGGAACATAAATTTAGGATTGGATGGACATACATAAATGCCCATATCCCATGGTGCATCCGGTAAAAATGCGTGCTCTTTCCAGGTTGCACCTAGATCTTTAGAAATGTAAAACTTTTTATCGTTATTGTAGGAATAGAAAAATATGGAATCCCTCACAGTCATAGCCTGTAAATTTGCACGACCATTTTTAAAAGCAATTGGGCTATTTGACTGAACGATTTCCAGTTTTTTACTTTTAGGGATGTAGGAATAAATATTTGCTTTGTTATCATCTACTTTTTCGATAAGGTAAAGGGTATTGCTGTGAGGGTTGTATCCTAAGTCAAATTTTCCACTTTCATGAGATACGAGGGTCTTGATTGATTGGTAAGTTTCACCATTGTCAAATGATGCATAAAGATGATAAGGTTCCCAATAACTTTTTTTAGCAAGGATGAAAATGTGATTATCTTTTGTGAGTTTGGATCGGTGGATGGTTCCGTCTGTAGGTGGAATCACACCGGTAGATGGTTTCCACACGATACCACCATCGTCAGAAAAGTAAGGAGTACCTCCGATAGCAGAAACCAGTCTTTTGGTACCATTGTCAAGTTTGATTATATTTAAAAACTGAGTAGAAAATTGTACTTTGTCATTTACCATGACCCACTCATCAGCAAAAAGTTCTGCCTTAAAAAGCGGTCCACCTGCACCTATTGCATAAATTACTTCCTCGTCTGGATCAAAGTCTGCGATCATGACGTTACCAGCGTTATTACTACTGCCTCGCTCTAGCCACTTTCCTTTGATCGTATTATTAGCAAAGATTTCGTCACCACCTCGCTGAGTGGTTCTTACTTTAAGCCATGCATTATAGTTATTTAGTCGATTTTGGAATTCAGATTGCTTCCACAGCGCCTCGTCACCTCCATGCATCATTATAAACCACCTCTTCTTAATTTGTTTTAACTCAGGATTGCCACCTTCCTCGTGCATGATTACGGTTTCAGTAGGGGCTGGAGGTAATGTTTCAGTTGAAGATGAGGGCTGACTGTTTTTACATGCGTTAAGGGTGAAAATCAGAATAATATTTAAAATGAGGATTCTTACAGACATGGTTAATATTACTTTTTTGCAAATATAATATTAAATCTAACCGGTGTATTAAAATTTATATTTTTTGATACTTAAGCGACAATTTAATATTCATATGTAAAATGAGAACGTTGATAGGACTTACTATATGGAATATTAACTCACAGTTAATTTTTTTAAAATTTTCACATTCAATATTTTTATAATAACATGGATCTGTTTTTGACTAATTTTATTTTGAAGAAGTGATTTTTATGTGCTTTTATTTGAAATATAAAATCGATATTTAATTATAATTAAAATATAATACTTATTTTATTAAAGTTATCTCAGTTTTTATTTTATAGAAATATTCATCAGTTTCATTTGATTTTTTATTACAGTTATTTTTAGATTCAAAAAAATGTCATACATTGCAACAGTTTTTGCAATTTATTAACAATCAAAAAATAGAAATCATCTCTTAGATGGAGCATAAAATAGAAACGTTTTGGGTGATACTGGTGTGTCTTTGTATGAGTGTTGCCACAACCATTAATGGACAACAGCTACTGAAAGGGAAAGTCATTGATGCCGTTACCGGAGAAGCCTTGATTGGCGCAAGTGTTTCCATCAATGGCACAGATAATACGGGTGTGGGTACTGATTTTGACGGTGATTTTGAGTTGAGTGTACCAAAGTTGCCGGTTACACTTTTGATTAGCTATATTGGGTATGCTGATATGACATATGATGTAACTAAGGCAAATGAGAAGCTGGTAATTAAGCTGAGTGAGAGCGCAGTGGTGATTGATTTGGGTGTAGAAATCAAAGGACAGAGAGTCTCTGAAAAACAAAAAGCTGCACCATTGACCATTGAATCCCTCGACGCTATTGCTATCAAGCAAACGGCTTCAACAGACTTTTACAATGGTCTTGGAAGTTTAAAAGGTGTAGATCTTACCACTGCGAGTCTAGGTTTTACCGTCATTAACACCCGCGGATTTAACAGTACAAGCCCAGTCAGATCGCTTCAAACTATTGATGGTGTAGATAATCAATCGCCTGGACTGAATTTTTCATTAGGTAATTTTTTGGGTGCTTCTGAGCTAGATATTAATAAGGTTGATCTTGTTGTAGGAGCGAGCTCCGCTTTTTATGGCCCAAATGCTTTCAATGGAGTGATAGCAATGGAAACTAAAAACCCATTTTTCCATCAGGGACTTGCAGCTTCTGTAAAGGTAGGTGAGCGTAATTTACTGGAAACAGGCTTTAGATTTGCGGATGCAATACATAATAAATCCGGTAAACCATTTATGGCTTACAAACTCAATTTCTCTTTTCTCAAAGCTAATGACTGGCAGGCAGATAATTATGATCCAATTACAGAGTCAAAAGATAACCTCGTGTTTTCTGCCGCTGAAAATCCCGGGAGATATGACGCCGTAAATATTTACGGTGATGAATATAATATCAACTATAGTACCACATATGATAGTCGAGCAGGATTAAATACCTATTTTCGCAATGGTTATAAGGAAGTCGATTTGGTAGATTATGATACTAAGAACATCAAGTCGAGTGTTGCACTGCATTTCAGAACCCAACCTTCAAAAGAATTTGAATCTCCTGAATTAATTATTGCTTCTAATTTTGGTTATGGTACTACAGTGTATCAAGGTGACAACCGCTTTAGCCTTAGAGGGATTCAGTTTTTTCAACATAAGTTGGAATTTAAGAAGAGGGATAAATATTTTATCAGAGCCTATATGACACATGAAGATGCCGGTGATTCATATGATCCATATTTTACAGCGCAAAGGATACTCGAGGCCCAGGCGACCAATGAAAACTGGAAAAATGCCTACGATGAGTGGTGGACTAGAAATGCATTCGGTCATATTTTCAAAAACATGAAAGAATTAGGCTATCCTTCAGAACCACAAGAAGCTCAAATTCAGTGGCAACGAGATCACAGGGATTTACTTGTTGAATGGCACAGACAAGCTATGGAACATGCGAATAAAGCTTTTAAGGAAAAAGACAATCTTGACTTCTTTGTACCTGGTACAGCAAGGTTTGATTCACTTTTTAATGATATTGTCAGCCGAAAAAATAACCTCCGTGAGAATGGAACTAAGTTTTTTGATAAATCAGCACTTTTCCATGTCCATGGAGAATATAAATTTACAACAGACTTTTTTAAAGAATTAGTGGTAGGCGCTAATGGTAGGTTGTATCGACCCAACTCTGACGGTACTATTTTTATCGATAGTCTGGAGCGGATAAGTAATTATGAATTTGGTGTGTACGGAGGTTTTACTAAGCAATTGAATAATTTTACCTTATCAGCAGCCACACGCTTGGACAAGAATCAAAATTTTAATTTTGTGATGTCACCTGCTGCTTCACTCGTTTGGAAGCCTACGGATGATAATTATCTAAGGTTATCATTTTCATCAGCTATTAGGAATCCCACACTTACTGATCAGTATCTCGATTTGAAAGTAGGGCCGGCAAGATTGCTGGGCAATATTAATGGATTTAAGAATCTAGTAACTTTAGAATCATTTGACAAGTTTAGATATGACATCACTTCGCCTTTAGTTTCTATTGATATTCCTCCGATTCAACCGGAGAAAGTTCAAACCTATGAAATAGGGTATCGTACTACATTGTGGGATAGAGTCTTTGTGGATGCGAGCGCTTATATCAATAGGTACAGGGATTTTATAGGTTATCAAATTGGATTGGATATACCTAAAGACACTTTTTATATCCCGGGTATTCCTGATCCACAGATTATCAACAATTTCATAGATTCAAAAGTATATAGGGTGGCCTCTAATTCTAAGGAGATTGTGATTTCTCGAGGTGCGGCCATCGGTATTAATTACTATTTTAGCAAGTATTATGCTTTTAGTGGAAACTATAGTTATAACGAATTAGTCACAAAGGTTGATGACGATATTGTACCGGCATTTAATACACCTAAGCACAAATACAATGTAGGTATTTCAGGTAGAGAAATTCCTTTGGGTAGTGGTGTGAATACCCTGGGTTTTAATGTTAACTATAAGTGGATTCAGGGTTTTACATTTGAGGGATCACCACAGTTTACAGGTTATATTCCTACCTACGACCTAGTTGATGCGCAAATCAATTATACCTTATCTCGGCAGAACCTGGTATTTAAACTAGGCGCTTCTAATCTGCTCAATAATAAACAATTCCAGACCTATGGCGGTCCGCGTATTGGCAGGATGGCTTATTTTTCAATAACATACGATTTTAGAAAAAAAATTTAAATTCATTCATTTTAAAAAATTTTAAACATGCGAATTTTTACAAATCTTTTATTAGCATTTTTCGTTGTGGCACTGAGTTGCTCAGCTGAGGCTCAGGGACGACGATACATCGATCAGGTATTTTCAGAGGTAGAGGTCACAAAGAATAATGTTTTTGGGGCAAACTACACTATTTTGTCATGGCTTGCCAATCCAGCAGAAGGCCACACCCTGAAGCAACCATTGATTGCTGACATGTACTATCCTAAAGGTGATACTGAAACGGATAGACCATTAATCCTTTACGTTCACACAGGAAATTTTTTCCCTTACCCTGCAAATGGCTCTTGTGGTGGAACACTAAGAGACTCTAGTAATGTTGAGTTTGCAACTCGTCTGGCTAAGATGGGATATGTGGTCGCAGTGGTGGATTATCGTCTCGGGTGGAATCCTTTTCACGCTGTTGAATTAGTAAGAAGATACTTCTTGATCAATGCAGCCTATAGAGGTGTGCAAGATATGAATACATTTGCTCGCTATTTCAGATTAAGTGTGGATAAGCTTGGTAATCCGCATGGTATTGATCCTGATAAAATTGCAATTTGGGGACAAGGTACTGGTGGATATCTGTCACTCAATACTGCGTATTTAAGATCCTATCCTGAAATTTTCGCTACTGAAAACCCTTTAAAGTTTGTTTTGACACCACCGGTGGCGCCTCAGAATGTGCCTATGGTATTAGAGCAATATAATGGAAATATTACAGCTGAAGGCGATGTTACGACTGTCGATGCATTGTATAACTCTTTATCTCAATTGCCTATTGGCGATACACTTTGTATTCCTAACCATGTAGGTTATTCATCAGACTTTGCACTATGTATTAATGCAGGAGGCGCAATGGGTGATTCTATCTGGCTGAGTCCGGGTGAAGTACCGCTCATTTCATTCCATGTAGATACAGATCCAAACGCTCCTGTGGATACTGATGTACTCAATGTACCGACTGCGACAGGACCACAACCGGTAGTGGAAGTTTCGGGTTCAAGAGACCTCTCTAGGAGAGCGGATAGATTGGGCAACAACGATATCTTCAAAAACATTCCGGCAGGTTTTGATCCTTATGGCCAGTTTAATAAAAGCGGTCACTTAGGTTATTACGAATTTAGAGGTACACCTGATGATTCGTCTGCACCTTGGGAATGGGCAGCTGGTAATAATGGCATTGCTGTTTGTAACACTGATGCAGACCTAGCAAAGATCTATATTGATACCATGATAGGTTATTTTGCACCAAGAGCATGTCTGGTGTTAAATCTGGACTGCTTTACCACATCCACTAAAGAAGTTTCAGAAGCACAAGTTGATCTTAGAATAGCACCTAACCCTGCTTCACAGTATATTAATATCACTGTATCTGATAAGACTCCATTGAAAGCATTGTCCGTATTTGATATTTCAGGTAGGGAATTGAAGTCTGTTGCAGATATTAATGCTTCACACTATGTTTTGAGAAAAGAAAACCTTCAGAATGGAATGTATATCATCCGCATGCAGTTTGAAAAAGGCGTGCTGAGTAAGAAAGTAGTATTTGAATAATGCACCACATTATGATAATAAAAAAATCCCGCCGGACTTCCGGTGGGATTTTTTTATGAGTATTTTCGTACTGTTTTTATTTTGCAGGGCTAAGCCACCCAAATTTGTCCTCAATAGTGCGATTTCTCATACCATTGATGGTTTCATATGCCCATTGGCTGATAGGTCTATTGTTTGTGTCTAATTCTACGATTTCTTCATTGTGTTGTAATGTGGATACCGGGGCCACGACAGCTGCCGTTCCCGATCCAAAAATTTCAGTTAGGTTGCCATTTTTTCCGGCTTCCATGACTTCATCAATAGTGATCCTACGCTCAGTAACCTTATAACCTTGGTCTTTAAACAATGTGATTAGGCTTTTGCGTGTTATTCCATCTAGAATAGCACCATCCAATGCTGGGGTCAGAATTTCATTGTTTATAACAAAAAATATGTTCATTGTACCTACTTCCTGAATGTATTTTTTCTCAACACCATCCAGCCATACGACCTGATCAAAGCCTGCTTCTTTGGCCAGAGTGGTCGGATACATAGCCGCTGCATAATTACCTGCAGCTTTGGCCTCACCGACACCACCTACTACTGCTCTAATGTATTTGTCTTGTGCTAGAAGTTTTACAGGATGGTTGTAATATGGGCCTACAGGTAGCACTAAAATAATAAACCTATATGTATTGGATACCTTGATGCCTATACTATGATCTGTTGCATACATAAAGGGACGAATATACATGGCTGATCCTTCCTGTTTAGGAATCCACTCTTTTTCCATCGACACCAGAGTATGTACAGCTTGCATAAATAAGTCTTCAGGCATTTGTGGCATATTCATTCTGAAAGCAGATTTGTTAAATCGTTGAGCGTGCATTTCTGGTCTAAAAATAAAGGCATTGCCCTCAGCATCACGACTCGCTTTCATTCCCTCAAATATTGCTTGACCGTAATGCCAGGCCATATTAGCAGGATGTGTGGAAATAGGAGCCATTGGCTGGATGGTCAAATTTGTCCATTGGCCATCGATGTAGTCTGCCATAAACATGTGGTCTGCAAATACTTTTCCAAAAGGAATATTGTCAAAGTCAAACTCATGAATTGCAGATTTTTCGACTTTTGTAATATTAAATGTGTAATTCATCAGGATTTGATTTTAGGTTTGGTATGGTTTAAAAAGAAGGCTGACATCGCTAAGGAACATATGAAAGATTTAAAACCTTATTGAAGTTGTACATGTTCTTGAATATAATTGGTACACAAAGCCATTCATTAGCAAATTAGGATTATTTCTTTAAAAAATAAATGCAGATGAATCTTAATTTGCATTGGCAAAAGTACAAAATAATTTGTAAAAATTTTAAATTTACAACATATAAATAAAAATTTCAAATTATATTTTATTTAGAATGCATATTAAAAATTAAATTTTGAATTCTATTTTAATGGAGGTGATTTATAAGATTCCTGGTAATAGTCCATCGGATATTGAAGTTTCTGGCAATGGTGAAAAAGGCTTAGTTGTATTGGTGCATAAAGCAAATTTTGATCAAGCCCATGCTGGTATGCTACATAAGATTATATCAGCTATACGCTATGACTTAGATCAAGACGCTGTTTTAGTTCAAGTAAGCAATGATGCTTCAATAGCTCTCGCTCAATATTTACCTAATTATAAGGATGTGATTTCTTTTGGAGTTCACTCTGAAGTATTTGGTTATAAAATTGAACCTAAGTTGTATGAAATTCTAACCATTGGTGATAAAAATATCATGTTTTGCGATGCTTTAACCTCTATATCAGGAAATGTAACCAAGAAGCAACATTTATGGAATAAGCTGCAGCAAATGTTTTTAAAATAAGATAAGATGGATGGCAAAATACTTTTATTTGCTACTGCAAATCATAATAAACTTAAAGAAATACGCGTAATCCTACCCGATTATGATATCAAAGGGCTTGCAGACCTGGAGATCCATGATGATATACTCGAAGTCGGCAGTACGCTGAGTGAAAATGCGATCATCAAGGCTCAATATCTTTTTAACAAAACAGGGCTGCTGTCCCTATCTGAAGATACAGGATTGGAAGTTGATGCCTTAGGAGGATTGCCGGGTGTTCATACGGCTCGTTATGCTGGAGACGAAAAAGACCCCGATCAGAATATAGTAAAGCTACTCCGAGAATTAAGAGGCAAGGAGGATCGAAGTGCCCGTTTTAGGACTGTAATTGCTATGATTGACAAGGATGAAACGCACCTTTTTGAAGGTGTTGTTGAAGGTCGAATAGCAGAAGGAAAGAAGGGTAGTGGAGGATTTGGTTATGATCCTGTGTTTATTCCTGATGGATATGAACAAACCTTTGCAGAGTTAAGTGCAGATATTAAAAAGATGATTAGTCATCGTGCACGAGCTGTAAAAAAGTTGGTGGACTTTCTTCAAAATAAAAATTAATACTCTATTCTGACTAGTCCTAAATAACTGATACAGATTTAGGGTAAAGTTAAATAATTAAACCGAAGTAGATTCATTTTTACTTCGGTTTTTTGTTTTATAAGATTTAATAGGGATAGAATTTTGTCTGTGC
>WBZO01001324.1_pt1 | contig 39450 bp, 28 predicted proteins | sample 5204261 | NCBI WGS metagenome assembly WBZO01 (sample SAMN12412400, study PRJNA552823) | activated sludge metagenome | isolation source: activated sludge from anammox sidestream of wastewater treatment plant... | place: USA: North Carolina | collected 2017-09
CATTGCCGGTTGCAGAGGCAGGATGTCCGTACCCCTTTGCACATTTGAGTTCACACGAATTGAACGGTAAAACCGAATGAAAGCTCGAGAAGTGAAAAGCGACCTATGATCAGGCATGGATCTCAATAAGGGCCTCATCTCCACTAAGTTAGGCCAGAAAACTGTCTTTTCTGTTCCCATAAATTTCATTTTATCACGAAAAAGAAGAATGCCTATCCTTATCCTGGGAGCTGAATGCGGCAATTGGTAATTTGATTACGGTTTATCGGTCCCAGCCTGCTGTCACCTTGATCATGGCCTGATTTGGAACAAGAATGAAAACCAGGTGCACTTCTTCAATGAGTCTTTAAGGTCCTAAAAACACTTAACTCGACCCAGACGATTCAAGCTGCGACCCTGTGGCCTTTTGCCAACGGAGAAAACCCGACATGGAGTACTCATCCTCTGACCTTTCGATCCACTCGGACAATGGGCAGAAAACACATCACCAGGTTATAGTCAGTCCGTCAGTATCCGCCGCCCGGCTCTGTTTTATCGGCTTTCTTGCCACCCTGGTCGCCGTGGTGGCCACACTTCTGGCAAGATTTTTGACGATGCTGATCGGTCTGATCACCAACCTTGCTTACTACGGGCGCCTGTCCACTGACTTCTCCTCCCCTGAATATCATCAGCTGGGTTGGCTTGCAGTCATCATTCCTGTAGTTGGCGGGATTATCGTGGGATTGATCGCACGATATGGGTCAAAAGGCATCCGTGGCCATGGCATCCCCGAAGCAATGGAACAGGTGCTGCTCAACCAGAGCCGCATCCCACCACGGCTGACCCTTTTGAAACCATTGTCGGCAGCGATCGCCATTGGCACCGGAGGTCCATTCGGGGCTGAAGGCCCGATCATTGCAACCGGTGGTTCTCTCGGTTCCTTTACCGGACAAATTCTGAAGACAACAGCCCGCGAACGAAAGATATTGCTCGCCTCTGGTGCTGCAGCAGGCATGGCCGCCACCTTCGGATGTCCTGTTTCCGCTGTCATCCTCGCGATTGAATTGCTGCTCTTTGAAATCAGTCCGATGTCGCTGATTCCTGTGTCGCTGGCAAGTGCGACAGCGGCAGGAATGCGGATCGCCATGACAGGTTTTGTTCCGATGTTCGAAATGCCTCCCTTTACCGCGCCAGGAGCTGGTGCATTGGCAGTTTATGGCTTGCTGGGGTGCCTTCTGGGAATCTGTTCGGTTTATATCACACGCCTGGTTTACCTCATCGAAGATCTCTTTGCCCGCCTCCCTCTTCATTGGATGTGGTGGCCGGCACTGGGGTCCCTGGCTGTCGGCCTTGTGGGGTTGATCGATCCACGAACTCTGGGTGTGGGATACGAAAACATTCAGGCAATTCTGTCAAGCGTGATTATCGGGTGGCCCCTGGTCGCATTCTTTCTCCTTAAACTTACATCCTGGGCGATATGCCTTGGCAGCGGCACTTCGGGAGGAACCCTTGCACCCCTGTTTACCATCGGAGGCGGCATCGGAAGTGTGCTGGCAATGACTGTGGACAGCTTCGTTCCATCTTTTGGTGTGGATCCGGGAGTGGGGGCACTTGTGGGCATGGCTGCGATCTTTGCAGGGGCCTCACGCGCACCATTGGCTTCCGTGGTATTTGCATTTGAAACGACCCTCCAGTCGGCAGGGCTGCTCCCGCTGCTTTTAGGGTGCACGACTTCATATATGGTTTCCTGTTTTATGATGAAAAACAGCATCATGACAGAAAAAATCGCTCGAAGAGGTGTCAGGATTCCTGTCGAGTTCACCGCTGACTATCTGGATCGTGTGACTGTGGCGGAAGCAGCGACAAACCGTGTCGTTACATTAACAGCGGACCAGACCCTTTCATCTGTCAGCCAGTGGTTCACAGCAGGCGGCCAGGGGAGCAATCATCATGGCTTTCCGGTCATTGATCCTGGCCATCGAATTATCGGTGTCGTCACCCGCCACGGCCTGTCCGATGCCGCAGGGAAAGGCAAAACTCGGGTCCGCGAAGCGATTACACGAGCGCCTGTCACAATCGCATCCTCCTGCTCGCTCAGAAATGCTGTCCACCTCATGCTGATCGAAGGAGTGAATCGACTGATTGTAACTGAGGCGCATGATCCGGAGCGGGTGTTCGGGATACTGTCACGCAGCGATATCATCCTTGCCCATCAACACCAGCTGGATGAACACCACCAATCCGAGATTAGCATCGACCTGAGAACCATCCGCTTCCAAGGCCGTTTCAGGGAGATGATCAAATCAATAAAAAGGGCATGACCTCAGGGCTGGAAGTCTGGCAGGTGGAGAGACGGTCAAAAGATCGGAAATCAACATGTGTACAGGCTCCCGAAGGTCCCCTGTACTTTGGCCTTTCCCAGTTCAATAATCTTCTCGATGGCATTGGGCATCGCCCGGCCTCGATTGACTGTCAAATCGCACACCCCCGAGGAGAACCAGTGATGAGAATTATTCCTTCCGTATCAAAATTCCTGCTGCTCTTGAGTCTTCCGCTGTTGCTGATCGTTTCGGCTTCGTTCGCTGAGAAGAAATCTGATGGTAAGAAAGACAAAGAAAAAGGCGAATGGATCGATCTGTTCAACGGCAAGGATCTGTCCGGCTGGCAGAATGCCCGTGAACCCGAAGTCGATTCAGGCTGGACAGTCGAGGATGGAGCTATGACAAACAAAGAAGGGGCCAATGATATCGCCACAAAAGAGTTGTACAAAGATTTTGTCCTCCGACTCGAATACAAAACAGTCAAGGGAGGCAACAGCGGTGTATTCCTTCGTGGACGCACCGAGGTGCAGGTCTTTGACAGTTACGGCAAAGAACAACCGAGCCTTGAAGACAATGGAGCTATATATGGCCAGTTTGTCCCAAAGGTGAATGCATCAAAACCTGCGGGAGAATGGAACTCCCTCAAGGCACGGTATTCAGGGAACATTTTATCTGTTTACCTGAATGGACAGCTGATCCACGACAAAATTCAACTGGATACAGTCTCAGGTGGCGCTTTGCCAGGCGGAGTCACTGACCCCGGCCCGATCCGCCTGCAGGGGGATCATGGAAAGGTCTGGTACCGCAACCTTCAAATCCGTCCAATCACCGGGAAGAAAGCTGAAGAGAAATAAGTTCACCTGATACCTCAGTCTGCTAACAGGGGATGCATCGACCTGTGGCTTGCACTTCAAGCCTGGATGCATCCCCCTGGCTGGCCTGAGAGCTGGATTGATATTTCAAGGCTTGGGAGGATCACGCTGCCGAAAGTTCTGCAGCGAGGTTATTTCAAGACCACCCCGGTCACACTTCCAGAAATCAGGCTGGCCAGATTGGCCAGGATGCGTGGGACTACCAGCCCTCCCCCGGGACAGGCAAGGTATCTCGGGGACCATTCTGGAGCGAATTTGTTTTTGTAGTTTCGAAGGCCTTCAAAGTTATAAAACTGGTCCCCATGCCTGAACAGGAATGCCCCGATCCGGTTCCAGAGCGGAGCCAGTGGCCTGGCTTCAAGACCTGACAGGGGAGCCATCCCCATGTTAAACCACTGATATCCCGAATCCTTTCCCCACAGAATTATCTGAAGAAAAAGGAACTCCATGATTCCATTTGGAGAACCGGGCCTGTAGCGCATCAGGTCAACCGACAGTTCTTCCCTTCCCCCACCCTCGAGGAGATTGGCAAAGGCCAGTATCTCTTCACCCTTTCTCACCACTGCGACAGGAAAGTGTGCCAGATAATCTTCACTGAAAAAGGCGAGAGAGAATTTCTTCTCACGTGTCGCTTTGGTCTTGAGCCAGGAATCAGAAACAAGGCGAAGATCTTCTATTCTGGCATGGATGGATTCTCTGGGTATGATTTCAAAAGTGCATCCTTCACGATCCAGGCGGCTCAGAGTATGGCGGAATTCTTTCCGGCTGCTGCCATCCAATGAAAACTGTGGCAGCCTCACTCGCGCTTCCTCACCCAGTTTGAAAACAGTCAGCCCCAGATCGAGATAAAGGTGCAGGTTCTCCGGGATCACCTGATAGAAAACAGGATAACCATTGTAGTAATCACACATCTCGCGGAATTCCCAGGCCAGCTCACGAATTTCACCTGCAGTCCCGGTGGGATCCCCCATGGATACCCAGCTTCGCTCTTCGATTCCAAACATCAGAAAAGCGGTCTTGCTGTCATTCAGCAGAATGGATTTATCACCCATCAGAGCCAGGTTTGCCTGAGTCCTGTGGCTTGACTCGATGATCGGCACCAGACTGTCCAGAGTCAGGCGATCCGGTGGCAGAAACCTTGGTGGTTTCGGGCGGATGAGGGTGAATAAAGCCAGTCCGAATGTCGCACCGACGACACCCACTGCGGCCCGCATGAAGCGCGGCGCATCTCCATCGAAGGTGAATTGCCACCAGAGGTCATGCGAATACTCGACATGTTTATATGAAAATAATCCCAGCCATATAAAGGCAGCCAAAGCCAGGAACAGCGATATCAGCCAGGACAGTGTGAATCGTCCAGTAACGAGTGAACCCTTCCGGTAAAAAAGGCTTTTCGAAGGCAGCAGCAGCATCAGGAAGAATCCGAGGATCAAAGCCTCTTCATAGTCGAAACCCTTTAAAAGTGAAAAAACAATTCCAAGAAGGAAGAGGGTGATTGTAATTGGATATGAGGCATCGATTCGATGGAACAACCCCCAGGAAAGAATCAGCATTCCAAATCCAACAAGGCTTCCGAAAAAGTGTGAAAATTCAATGACTGTCAATGGGAGAGTATTTGCGAGAAACCCCATCCGGTCCCCTAATCCAGGGGTCGAACCGGAGAGCAGCAGCAGACATCCACAGAGAAATACAATGGCAGAAAGGATTTCAGGCACAAAAGAAGAGAACCACTGCAAGGGAACCTGGATGACCTTTTTTGTATGGAGCTTCCGCTGAAGGATTTCATGGCACATCAGCAGAACCACAGCAAGAGCCAGAGGTGAGAAGTAATAAATCAATCGAAATGCCAATAATCCGCCCATGACCGAGGAAGCTGAAACAGCCGGAGTCAGAAAGATCAGCATCAGAGATTCAAAAACACCCAGCCCGCCAGGAACCTGGCTGATAACACCCGCCATAGTCGACAGCAGATAGATGGAGAGAAAATGATGGAATGATACTTCCGGGCCATGAGGCAGGAGCATAAATGCGACAGAACCAGCCAGGATCCAGTCAATGGAAGGAATCAGGATTTGCGCGAGGATCAGCGGGCCTCTGGGCAAAGGTACTTCAATTTCCCGGATATTGACTGGTTTCCTGATCCAGAAAACCAGCCCAAGATAAAGAAGCACCGGAGAAATCAGTATAATTCCAGCCAGATGCAGATTGGCTGCTGGAAGGTGTGCAAGAGAAGGAACAGCTGCCTGCCCAAGAATAAAAGAAACACCCGACACAAGAAGAAAACCGATAAGGACAGAGACCTGGCAGAAGGCGATGACCTTGGCAATCTCACCTCCGGTTAACCCCCAGGCGCCATACAAACGGTAACGTATGGAGCCTCCGCTGAGCCAGGATAAACCCACATTATGGCTGAAGGCATATCCAATGAATGAGGTAAGCGCCACCTTCCCATATTCGAGGCTGCTTCCTGCATATCGAATCGCAGAGGCATCGAGTGTGGTCAGGACCCAGTAGTTGACTACAGTCAGCAGCCCGCCTGCCATCAGATGACGCAAGGGAATCTGCCGAAGATCATTAAGGATATCGGAGATGTGATAATGATGCAGAGTTTTATAGAGGACCCAGAGGGCCATGCAGAATACGGCAGGCATGACCAGATGGATGACGGCAGTTACCACAGTTCCAACTGATAGCTTTTTGTTAGAGGCTGGTGAGCTTGCCATTATTTCAAGTTATGCCTGATTTGCTTGAGGAGTTGGTCAAGGGGTGCGCATGTCGCTATTATTCAGGTCCATGGCATCAATGCCCTGTCTTGTTCTGCTCAGATAATTCTCCTTTAAGTTTCAGGCAGGCGGAGAGAATCTGTGCCCTCGCTGAATCGATCGACTCAGTCGCAGCTTCATATTGTGGAACACTGTCGGTCGTCAAAGGAAGTCGGCGCCCCACTGCAGCGAGAGTATTTTCGACGGACTGTGGTGTCTTGGAAAGGATCTGTCTGGCATCATTCAGTGTGTCTGAGGAATATCCGGCATCTTCAGTTTGGCGGATCAGTTCTTTCAACAGGAAAAGAATTTCATAATCTTCGATGCCTTCCCGGGCCGCTTCCCAGCGTTTGCTGGTAATAATGGCATCCTGCGCATCGTACACATGTGAAAAGTAGTCATCATTCGGATTAAATCCATCCCACAGGTAGTTCCCGTATTTATAGGTCCACCAGCCAACCCCTGTTAACCCGAGATTCCAGGCATGCCAGAAGCGCCAGCGGAAAAGGCCAAGACAGGAAAGGGTGCGTGCTCTGCCGGAAGCGTCATAGTACCAGGTTTCTTTTCCATTCTGTTTGGCGAATGGGAGGATTTCATCGCCAAACCGATCAAGCAGTTCAATGGCAGGGCACCAGATATCAACCAGCCCTTCCCACATTTTGAGGGAATCCATTGTTGTCCCACTGGTGGGGTTGGCGTATATCTGAATGGATGGATCCGCCTGGCGGATCAATCTGGCGACTTTGGCAAGGTTGATGGATGTCTGTGAAAAAGGGCTGGCAGGCTCATCATAGGGGTAGATGGCGTAATCATCATACCCAAGGTCCAGCAATTTCAGGTGGCTGGCCCATTCCCGCATGAATTCCACAAACGCAATGTTCCAGCCATCAGAGAATTGTTCCGCCCCGGTCAGGAAATGTTGGGGTCCGATAAACAGAATGATTCCATAAGGGCTTAGGCGTTTGACTGCTGCATCATGGGCCGAGAAATCGATGGTGCCAGTTAAGCTCCCCTGGGCATTGCAGGTGCCTGTGGGTGTGGACGCAAACTGAACATTGACTCCATGTTCGACAAGATCTTTCAAAATGTAGTCGGGTTCTTTTTCGGCATTGGCCCAGACACAAAACCGGAGCGGGCTTTCATCAGGCATTTTGAGATCGGCCACCTCAAGCTCGATGGGTATGGAGATCATCGATGGCACAGGCTCGACCGTTTTCAGATGGAGAGTCGATAAATATTTTCCAGGCTCGAGACCAGTGCTGTTGAAGGTGAGCCAGAGCTGTCGGGCTTCATCTCGCGGGGCGACAATGAGTCCTGCCTGATTCAGCAGAGGGAGAGCATCGGCAACATCTTCGCCACGGACAGTTGGGACTACAATCGATTCGCGCAATTGCAGACAGGATATTCCCAGTGTTTTATCCCCCTGTTTGAATGGATCACACCAGGCCCTTATGTTTTGGGTCTTTCCAACATAATTCATAATCATCAACGCCTGTGAGTCATACTCATCGATGCACAGCTGTGAGCTGATCCTGTGGCATAACATCCCCGAATCAGGAAGTGTTTCCTCAGGGTGGAAGTAGGCCCAGGGATTGGACTGGTATACTGCAAATGACTTTGTCGCTGAATCTTGGGCTGCTGCTGCAACCATCTGTGAAAGGCGCTCGATTTCATTTCTGAGATTTTCAACAGGATTGCCAGAAGATTTCCGGTTATCCATTTTCTTCTCCGATTCCAGCATGACAACTCTTCCTTGGAGTGAATCCAGTTGATTGATGAAGTTATCGAGAACAGGTTCATTCAGGCCGGTGTTTTTTCGGAGGCCTTCTTTGATATCGGAAAGTTTTTGTTTCAGGAATTCTTTTTCCTGCTCAATACCGCGATATTCAAGGTTCCATTCTTTCTGACTCTGAACAGCATTTTTTTCTGTATCGAAAAGGGTCGCTCTGATGACGTAGGTTCCCTCCTGATTGACCGTGAAATCGATAGAGGTTCGTTCCTTCTCGGAATAGGTGTGATTCGAGAAATCCATGTGATACTCATCTGGACAGGAAATTTCGGTCAGCACAGTTAATTTCTTCAGGCCGGGATTTTGGATATCGAATCTCCAATGATTGTTTCCACCAGAAAGATGAGGTGGCGACGACAATGAAAAAGAACAATCCTTTACTTCCCCGGATATGGACTGTTGTGGTGCTGCCAATTGAATCCATTGGCTTGCCTGGGGGTATTTTCTGGAATGGCTGCGATCGCCTCCAAGGGTCAGCCACAGTTCCGGGCTGTCGTTAAAAGGAACATTCCACTTGTAAAACATCAACACCTTCTGTCCAGTCAAGCCCGAGCCGGAAAGAACCAGGTCAAGATTTCCATCATTATCGAAATCTCCTGCCAGAGGCTGGGAACTCAAACTGGGTGATGGGAGCTGCTGGAGGATCTTTCCATCGGAGTCTAAAATCTTGAGACCCAGGTTGGTAAACAGAAGTTCCAGGGCAGGATCCTCATCGAAGTTCGCTGCAATCGGTGACGAGTTCATCCAGGTATCATTAAATTCCTGTGTCCAACGAATACCTTCTTTGCCATAACATTGGACCTTGCCGCTTTTGACGCCAAAAACCACTTCCTCCTGACTGTCCTGATCAAGATCAGCCGCAAGAACGGCAGTATTCACATGGAGATGGACATTCATATCCAGATCGATTGCCGGCTTTTTGAGGTCGATACGAATGAAGTGATGCAGCCCGCCGCCGATATAAACCTCCGGAATCCTATCCATGTCGGTATCAGCAAGAACGGGCAAAGACCATGGAATGCATTCTTTGGGATGATATATCTGCCAGAGAAGTTTGCCTTTCGAATTGAGAGCATAAATATGCCCATTGTGTGAGGTAAAAATAATTTCTTTTCCAGGAGTGTCATATAAATCCGCCACCAAAGGAGTTCCGATCTGATCTCCTTTTGCAACAAATGTCCACAGGTTTTTGCCATCGCTGTCGAAGCAGTTGACAGCTCCAGACTGGTCTCCGATTAGGGTTTCAAGCCGTTCATCCTGATCCAGATCATCGATGACCGGTGCCGATTCTGCCTGAACAACCCCTCTTGTTTCAGCTTTCCAGAGCACTCCTCCATCTTTGTCGATGAGAAGCAGGTGTGCATGGCCATCAGCGGCGACAATTTCTTCCTGGCCATCCTTGTTGACATCGGCTACAGCTGGGACTGCGGTTGATGGTTTTGACAAGGGAACATTCCAGACAACCTGTCCCTCCGGGGTGTAGCAGATCAGCCCCTGGCCGACATCACATGCGACAATACCGAGTGTCCTGCCACTTTTCAGGTCTCGAACTGCATTTGCACCAGAGAAGCCATCAGCTGAATTCTTCTGCCAGGCCACATTGGCTTGAGGTTGGGCAATGGCCTGAGTGCTGATGCAGATAAACAGGATGATTCCCTCAAATGTTGACCTCTTCAGCATTTTACAGCCTCCGTCTTGTCATAATATTTATTGGTGGTTTACGAATTTGCACCTGGCCTTCTCATGAATGAAATTGGATGCGATGGAGAAGAAAGAATCACCCAAATAAAATGGTTCATACAGCCTCAGTATAGCCGTGTTTTGTCAATCTCTTCGATGGCCTTTTTCAAACGGTTTCTGAGGCCTGCTTTTATTTCCTGGTATTGATTGTCATCAGCCAGATTGGCAGTTTCATCAGGGTCTCTGGTGAGATGATAGAGTTCCTCACCATAGGATCCTGACTGGTCCACAATATACTTCCATTCAGTGGTTCGAATCATTTTCAGATCTGCCCGGGTATAGTGATGCTGGCCATATTCACCATATAAATCATCACCCCATGAAATTGATTCTCCCTTGAGCAAAGGCAGAAAGTTGTGACCGCGTATCAGGGGAGTCGAGTCGCATGGGAGGCCGGCAATCGAGAGTATTGTTGGATACCAGTCCAGGCTGGAAACAACACGGTCCATCTTTTTAATGTTTTTATCATGCCCTGGAATATCTATTACAGCGGGCACACGCAGCGAGGTATCATACATATTGGGCCTCTGATTGGTGGGATGGGATGAAGGGAGGCCGCGGACATCGAGTGTAATCTTATGCCCGTTTCCTTTGTGCCAGATGCCATTATGGCCGATGTTGTAACCATTGTCGCTGGTAAATATGATGACTGTGTTCTGTCGCAGGTGGCGTTCTTCAAGGTGCTTCAACAACCGTCCGATATTCCTGTCGATCCCTGTTATGCTGGTCAGATATTGGCGGGTGATATCCTTTACCTTTTCGATATCCAGTTCAGGGAATGCCGGATTTGGAATAATTGGATCGATCTCGGAATAGGGTTTGTAGTCATCTTCGGGAAAGGGTTTCCAGGGTGCATGAGGAGAGCGCAGGTGAAGGCACAACAGGAAAGGCCGGCTGTTTTCTTTCTCATTCAGAAATCGGATGGCACGGTCGGTCAGAATGTCGTCGGTGAAACCTTTGCATTCCTCGGTTGCATCATCCACACAAAGCACCGGATCAGTAACTGTGACGCCCCCACTGGTAAATCCATAGAAGTGATTGAAACCATGATGATGGGGATGATACTTCCTGTCAGTCCCCAGGTGCCATTTGCCAACCAGGCAGGTATCATACCCAGAGTTTTGCAGAACCTTTGGCCATGTGGAAACAGAGCGGCTCAGGCCAATGTGTGGCTCTGTTTTCGGACTTATCCAGTCAGTGATTCCCAGTTCTGACCCATAACGGCTGGTAAAGAGAGATGCGCGGGATGGAGAGCAGACCGGAGTGGTTACAAAGCAGTTGCTGAGAGTAACTCCGCCATCGAACAGACGGTTGAGATTGGGGGTGTGCGCTTGTGTATTCCCAAGGCAACCCAGACTCCAGGCGGACTGGTCATCTGTCAAGATGAAGATGATATTCGGTTTGTCTTGCGAACAGGCCGGGAGGATTGTCAAACAGACATTCAGCAGAAATATAAAACCCAAAAGCAGCGCAGTCATGTTCTTATCCAGGAATCCACCCGGAGGTGAGTGGTTCAATAATCTCCAATTCTTAAAGATAGCCTGATTGATGAAGTCAATATATTGGAATCTCTTTGAGCCTTTTCCTGGCCAGGCCGGTGAGGAATTGGGACCGCAACTCCGGGCTCAAAACCGGACCGACATTACTGACAAGGCGTCTGTGACGATCACTGGAGTAATCATACATTTTCCGATACAGGCCGATTTCCGCTGCCGGAATCGGATCGAATCCAAGCGAATAAGCCGGGGAGTTTTTTTTCAGGGTAAAAATCTGTGCAGAGGGATCCACAAACATTGGATCCTGGTTGACCAGATTATCTTCGAAGACAAGAAATGGGCGCGCAGCCTCTTCGATACGGTCCCATTTGCCTCCAATATAGATATTACGGGCAATCAGATTTCCTTCAGGGGCTTTAGGCTGTTTTTGGAAGATGTTGAACAGTTCCGGGTAGCGTGAGGCATAGGGTTCTTTACGGTAGTCAATGCCCGATATGGTTCCTTTGCTGCTGGCCTCAGCGATCCATTCATCGGCATGGTAATGCGCCCATCCAAGAGCACGCGCATCCACATGGATGGCTGGATCACAATCCACAAAGACATTGTTCTCAATTGTGCAATCCCGGCCGCCACCGATAAATGCCGCTGCAGTCACTTTATAAAAAATGTTCCCGTAAATATCGGCTGAGGCAAACATGTCATCGAGATAAACTCCGACACACCCTTTATTCTCAAAACCGGAGACATCGTGCATGTAGTTGTAACGGATGATATTTTCACGCTGAGTCCAGTCTCTTCCGGCGTAGATGGCTCCGGCATCATTGGACTCCAGACACACATGATGAATCTCGTTATATTCAATCCTGTGTTCATTTCCATTGAAATAAATTCCGATATGAGGCGCCGAATGGATCAGATTATTGGAGACATGATTGGCAACACCATGAATTGAGACTCCGGGTTGATACATGCGGTAGAAACGTCCATAGTCATGAATGTGATTATCGACGACAGAAATGTTGCCGGGTTCGAGAGTTTTTCGTTCACCACCACTGATTATGACACCCCCGCGGCCTGTCTGAAATATTTCACAACCACTCACAAGATGATTATATCCATTGACTTCGATTCCATTGCCTCCCACATTGCAGACAGTGCATCCATCGATGATGCCATGGCTGCCGCCATTAACCTTCACAGCGGTTCCCCGTGCGAACTCGAAGGTGATGCCGCTGAAACAGAAATTGGATGTGCTTTGAGTAACGACAAGATTTTCCAGCACCGAGGCTTTCAAAGGTTTGTCCTCGATGTCCGCCAATGGCCACACATAGAGGATCCCTTTTTCGCGGTCGATAAAATATTCACCCGGTGAATCGATTTCGGAAAGGAGGTTGAAGGCGTAGTACCATTGGCCTTTCCGGTATCCATAGGCGTGGTATGGCTGCTTGAGATTAATCTGTTTGTTCGTGACATCGATAGAATCAATCTGCTGCCGTTGATCCGACCAGTCCCAGAACCAGTAGCCATGCAGCCAGGGATCTTTTTCTTTCAGCCAGCGTGCAGGGCGGTCATCCTCATACAGGAATTTTCCAACTGTACTTCCATGTGCACCATGGATCTGATGTCCATCATCCACGACAAGGTCTTTGATTTTGACAAATCCCTCGTTTGGCCAGCGTGAGAGATGCAGCGGTATCGCATCCTGATAGATCTCAATGCCACCTCCATCCGGCGGTCCGAAATCATCGATTCCCTGCTTTTTCAGATCGGTCTGAAACACATGGGCCTTTGCGCTTTCAACCAGTTGCTCCAGAATCTCCGGATCGCTGACAGAAGTGAAATCACTCAGAATTATCTCACCGGATATGCGAACTTCCTCGCCTGGGAATGCCATGTAGACAATCGGTGCTTTATCAGTCCCGGAATCTTCTTCTTCCAGCAGAAAAGGCGACTGCAGCTGATATGTTCCTCCGCGGAGGATAACAACAACACCTTTGTCCGGGATTTCGTTTTTTGTTTTCAGCCTTCTAATTTCATTTCGTGCTTCTTCGAGAGAGGAAAAGGGGCTGTCCGCCTGACCGCTGTAATTCTCAGACGTGGCTCCAGTCTTCTCATCATGGCTCTGAGTTGAGACAAAGAGCACCCTGGAATGGTCTATGGGATTCGGATTCTCTTCAGCAAGAGCGGATACCGGTGAGGATAAGGCCCAGGACAATAAACAATACAGGAAAACGAGCGTGGCTGTTGAAAGGGAGGAATGGTTTGGAATGAATTGCTGGAGCATGAACGACCTCTCTCACAATTATTTGTCTATCCCAAGGACTCATGGAGAAAGCCTGAGTTTCATCGGCGCCATCCATCAATCCACTGGAAACAGGGGAACCCTACAGGCGAATAGATTATCGATATATCAGAAAATATCAATCTCAGTTTGTTGCCTGTTAATGAAATCTTGACGGATAATTGCCGAGCTCATAGGCTAAACACATTGGAGACTCAAATGACTTTGGATGTTCTTCTGGTTTACCTCCCTTACACAGGTGGCTTTATGCCGAACCTCGGGCTGGCTTGTGTCCGGTCGGCCATGGCCCAGGTTGGATATTCCTCCCAGATCATTAACTTCGACTACAGCTTTTCTCATGTAGTCAATGAAGTCTCTGACCCCCATCTGCGGCATAAGTTGTATAATCTCGAAAACTGGGTGGGTGAGGATAAACTGCAGGGCCTGCTCCCGGATATTAATGACTCAGTTGAATCCTGGGTTCAGCACATTTATTCAGTTCCATCCAATGCACTCGGATTTTCAGTCAATTGCTTCAACCATGCTGCAACCGCCGAGGTCATTCGCCGTCTGCGCCTTCTGGGGGATGACCGTCCGATACTGATGGGAGGTGCAAACTGCTACTTTCCTGAATCTGTTGAAGGAATATCCTATCTGGCTGATGCAGTCGTGCTTGGAGAAGCGGATGAAACCATTCCCGAAATGATGCCCTGGTTCATGAATGGGTGCCATGGCGATCCCCCTCCGGGAGTGCTGGTTTCCCATTCAAAGGGGGAGCAAACCTGGAAGATACGCAACCCACCTGAAGATCTGGACCGTCTGCCGTTGCCCGATTATGGGGATGAAATATGGCCTGAGGGGTGGGGTTATCCGGATTTTCCAATCGAAATGAGCCGCTCATGCATTTTGAGCTGCGCCTTCTGCGATGTTCATTCGCGCAATGGTTCGTTTCGAATGCGTTCACCGAAACGCCTCATCGAAGAAATCCTCAGCCTGAAACAAAGATATCCATCCTTGAGGCTGCATTTCAATGATTCGCTGGTGAATGGAAAACTCCCATACCTGCGCGAAACCTGCGAGCGGATCGAAGCCGAGCAGATCGATGTCCCTCTAGTCGGCCAGGCGATTATCCGGCGTGACCAGAAATTCGAAGATTTTCAGGCCATGCGCCGAGCCGGGTTCCATACCTTGATATACGGCCTTGAAAGCGGATCGTACACAGTTTTGCAGATCATGAACAAAAAATCCGGCGGCAACCTGTCGCAGATATCCCAGTGCCTGCAGATGACACACGATGCTGGAATCAAGGTAGTGATCAATTTGATTGTGGGATTCCCGGGTGAAACACGTGAGGATCTGCTGGAAGCGGCTGATTTCCTGTGTGAAAATGCGCAATACATCGATGTTGTTGCAAGCCTCTCCACTATGGTCCTCCTGCCGGGAAGCCCGGTATCCCGTTTCCCGGAAAAATTCGGTGTCGAACCGACAACTCGATTTGGCCCGGACTGGCAGACACTGGATGGAACCAATAATTATGACGAACGCCAGCTTCGCTGGTCGATTCTGTATGACCGACTGATCAGCGCCGGTGTTGAAATGGGGACAGTTGTTAAAAGAATGGAGAAACCAGCCCCTTCACCTCCAAAACCACGTTCGCTGTGGCAGAAGCTGGCTGGGAAATTGAACCCTGTTTAACAGATTTGATTAACCTTCTCTGCTCTCCTCAAGTTACGAATCCGTGAGAGCAGCCTTCAGGGGCGGGTGCGCACCAGGTCTCCCTTGGAGTTTGTCCCATTGGTCGGGCTGTATATCCAGTGTGCGGCATTGATGCGAATGTTTCGCATGTCATTGGGATTCAGGTTGATCGTGTCAAACTCCCGATTCGGACCAAGGCCAAGCAGGCAATAATTAATTCCATTCCGTTTCATTGCATCGGCTGTTTCGACCTGGCGGCTGTGCCGCAGGGAATCCTGAGACCAATAGAAATAGGTGATTCCATGCGCGGCATCGGCTGGATGTGGAGTGATCATGGAACCGGTTGTTCCATTCCTGATCTTTTCTCCACCCTGAGGAGCGAACAGGTCGAGCGGGAGCTGTTTGATATAGGGGATGGGGGTGGTCAGCTGCATCAGGGAGTAGCAGTTATTCCCCGGCAAAACAATTTTTGGATTAAATGGTGTAAATTCGTAAGTGGCCTGTGCAGGGTAACGAGGCCAGTCACTGCGGTAAGACTCCAGAGCAGTTGCCAGCCCGCGCATTTCTGCATCGGACCGCACAACCTTGGCACGGATTTGGGCTTCAAGGAAATTGGGAAGGGCGATCGAGATGAGGATAAGAATTATTGCAATTACAATGAGCAGTTCGATCAGAGTAAAAGCGGCATGGCAGGAATGTTGCCGAGATTTAATTCCTGAATTATTCATGGACTGTGGCTTCATTTTCAGCACCCTGAATATTGAATAATAATGGCACGGGATCATCCCTATCCTACTTTTTAACCGAAACAGGGTCATTTGTCATCAATCAATATCTCTCCATCACCACTTTATCAGAAAAGGGAAATCACCTTTAATGTGAAGAATATGCCCCACCCTGAAGGACAAGGAGAATTCTCTGCCATGCGCCTCTGGCCCGCCTCGGTCTTTATTTCCTGTATGCTTCTCGGTGTGAATGGATTCGCTTTTGTCATGCAAGGGGCAGTTATGCTTCACAATCCAACAGATATGGGAGCCGATAAGGAACAGACCACCACCATTTCAACTGGAGATGACCCGATCATGAATGAAGTTTATCGGCCCCAGTTTCATTTCACTGCGCGGAAGAACTGGCTAAATGACCCCAATGGCCTGGTTTACCTCAAAGGTGAATACCACCTCTTTTTTCAACACAATCCATTCGGGCGGGAATGGGGCAACATGCACTGGGGCCATGCGGTGAGCAGCGATCTGATTCATTGGCAGGAACTGCCGATCGCACTCTCCCCAGACTCCAATGGAACCTGCTTTTCCGGTTCGGTTGTGGTTGACAAGGACAATACTTCAGGATTCAAGAGTGGCGAGGAGGATGTACTTGTCGCTCTCTATACCGGGGAGGGGCACGGCCAATGTGTCGCTTACAGCAACGATCGCGGGCGAAGCTGGACCCGGTATGAGAAAAATCCAGTGATTCCACTCTGGCCGGATCGGGATCCCAAGGTGATCTGGCATTCCCCCACCCGGCAGTGGATCATGGCGCTCTACATCGAACAGGGGAGCCGCACCGGCACAAAGGGGATTGGATTCTTCAGCTCAAAAAACCTCAAAGAATGGACCTGTCTGAGTGAGATTGGCGGCTTTTATGAATGCCCGGACCTTTTCCCACTGCCGGTCGATCTGGACCCGCAGAAGATTCGCTGGGTTGTCCTGGGTGGGGATGGGCAATATCTGGTTGGGCAGTTTGACGGAACATCCTTCAAGCCGGAAAGCGAACTGCTGCCGCTTGATCTGGGGCAGAACTTTTATGCCACTCAGACCTACAGTGACATCCCACCTGAAGATGGACGGCGCATTCAAATTGCATGGATGCGCGGAGGTGAGTATCCCGGAATGCCATTCAATCAGCAGATGACTTTCCCATGTGAGCTTTCTCTGCGGACCACTCCGGAAGGGATCCGGATGTACCGTTACCCGGTAAAAGAGATCGAAAAAATCGCCGGACAACGGCATTCCTGGAAAGAGATTTCCCTCTCCCCAGGTAAAAATCTGTTCGATGGCATTCACCATGACCTGCTCGACATTCACATCGATGTGAAACTCCAGCAGAACCACCGATTCCTCCTTCGAGTCCGTGGCGCGGAAATCTCCTATAATGCTGAAACCGGCAAACTGGTTTCACTCGGAAAGGAAGCGGACCTGCCGCCAGTGGAAGGAAGGCTTCGTTTGAGAATCCTGATTGATCGGACCTCTGTGGAGCTCTTCGGCAATGAGGGGAGAGTGTCGATGTCATCCTGCTTCATTCCCGTATCTGAGGAGTTTTCACTGACCTGTGAAGGCGGTCCTTTGGACATCAGCCAGATTGAGGTTATCCAGCTGAACCCATCGCTGGGAGCACCGCCGTTCGATGAAAAGAAATAAAGGAGGCGCATGACAAATGAATTCCATATTAACTGCAGCAATTCAGAGCCTGGTGGGACTGTGTGTGGTTTTTCCCTTCGGTGTGGCAGCTCAAACCCCGGTTCATACAGTCCCGGGTGTGATTATCGATTGGGTGCCGGCATCCACTCAGCAGTATATCGGTTCACCTTCTCTGGCGTTTCTTCCGGATGGCACCTTTGTCGCCAGCCATGACCTGTTCGGACCCGGGAGCAGCAAGGATAAAACTGTTGTGTTTTCATCCAGCGACCAAGGGCAGACCTGGACAAAGATCTCCGAAATTACCGGCCAGTGGTGGTCCAGCCTGTTTTTCCACCAGGGCAGCCTGTATCTGATGGGTACCAGCAGAGAGAATGGTTACGCCGCCATAAGGAGGTCGGCCGATGGGGGAAAAACATGGACAAACCCCACCGATGAGAAAACAGGGCTTCTTTTCGGGGATGGAAGATACCACACCGCACCGGTCCCGGTGGTGGTCCACCATGGGCGCATCTGGAGGGCCATGGAAGATACCATGGGAACTGGCAACTGGGGTGATTATTTCCATGCCTTCATGATGTCAGCGCCAGCTGATGCTGACCTGCTGGATGCGGGAAACTGGACAGCCAGCAATCGATTGGGGAAGGACCCCTCCTATCTCGAAGGAAAATTTGGGGGGTGGCTGGAGGGAAACGCGGTGGCCACACCCGATGGAAAGATTGTAAACATCCTTCGGGTAGATCACCCGGAATATCCAGAAAAAGCGGCGATAATCGAAATAAGCGAGGATGGAAGGCAGGCAGCCTTCGATCCGACGACCGGATTTATTCAATTACCAGGAGGAGCCAAGAAGTTCACGATCCGGCCCGATGCTCAAACCTCACGCTATATCACACTGGTCAATTATGTTCCTGAACAATATCGATCCACACCTCCCCCCGGAACCCGCAACACTCTGGCGCTGGCCAGCTCGGCTGATCTGAAGAACTGGAAGGTTCATTCCATCATCCTCCAGCACCCCGATACGGAAAAACACGCTTTTCAATATGTGGACTGGCTGTTTCTGGGCGATGACCTGGCGGTTGTGTCACGGACTGCCTATGACGATGGAGTCGGTGGCGCCCATAATTATCATGATGCGAATTACATGACATTCCACAAAATTAAAGATTTCCGATCCCTGCTGGACCAAACGATTGAGTAAACCAAAGCAGGAAAACTTTCCTGCTTCCAGAGGATAGAGCCCCCAGGCATACTGGGAGGGAGAGAGGAATACCCATACCCTGATGAGCGGGCCATCCAATTCACGCCGTAATTTCCTGAAACCTCGCACCCTCGGAAAGATGCTCACCACCTTCACTGGGGGTGAGTGGCCTCAAGGTGAAATAACCCGAGAGGAAGAAGGCTGGCTGTACCGTCTGTCACGCGAAGCCATGGCCACACGCTTTCAGGTCCTGTTCGAGGTGCTCGATGCGGATTTGACCTCAGCCGCCGAAAAAGGGCTGGATATCATCGATGATCTCGAATCTCAGCTGACTGTATATCGTGAGGGCAGTGAAGTTTCCCGGATCAACCGCGAGGCTTTTGGGCAGGAAGTCATGGTGGAGAAAGGCCTGTTTGAGCTCCTCCAGATGAGCCGGACACTCTGGGAAGAAACCGGCGGGTGTTTTGATATCGCAGTCCACCAGCTGCTCAAGGCCTGGGGGATTTTCAAACCACCCTGGCGCCAACCCTCCAGGGATGAAATCCAGGAAGCGTTGCTGAAATCCGGCATGGATGCTGTTCTCCTGGATGAGGGGAAACAGGCAGTCCGGTTTTCACGAGAGGGTGTGGAGGTCAATTTTGGTGCGATCGGGAAAGGGTATGCCCTGGAAAAAGCGGCGGAAAGGCTTCTCGCCGGTGGACTGGAGCACTTTCTGTTCCATGGAGGAAACAGCAGCCTGCTGGCACGAGGCGCTTCAACCTGGGAGAATGGGTGGCTGACTGCGGTTGTGGACCCAATGGACTGGTCCCGGGAAATGGTCCACCTGTTGCTGCGGAACCGTGCCTTGTCCACATCGGCATTGTCCCGGGAATGCCTCACCAAAGGGGAAACCGCCCATATTATTGATCCCCGTTCCGGTTATCCGGTTCAGACTGATCTGGCATCCGCTTCGGTGGTGTGCCGGTCGGCCACTGTGGCTGAAGGCTTGTCGACCGCCTTCCTTGTCATGGGGCTGGACATGGCTTTAGAATACTGCCAGAAACATCCGGAAGTCGGTGCGGTGTTCCTTCGGCGGCCACATCAGGGCAGGCCGTTGGAAATCATACACACCGGGATTCCGAGTTCATCCCTGGAGGTTCTGGTTTAAAAATGCCCAAAGGACATGATTTATCCGGCGCACAAAAATTCTGCCTGGTCATTCTACGAATGGCGATCGGCTGGCATTTTCTCTCCGAAGGAATTGGCAAGATTCAGTCCCTGACCTGGTCCTCGGCGGGATACCTGACTTCATCATTTGGCCCATTTTCCTATCTTTTTCAAGAAATGCTGAAGGAAGAAAACGCCTGGTTTCTGCATATCGCCGACCTGATGGTAACGTATGGGCTGATTGTTGCTGGAGCCTGCCTGCTGCTCGGGCTGTTTACACGCCTCGGATGTGTGGTGGGTTTGATGCTGCTCGCACTGTTCTATGTTTCAATGCCTCCCTGGGAGTGGACTCCCATGCCGGGCACCGAAAGCAACTACCTGATTGTCAACAAAAACATCATCGAAGCCCTGGGGCTGCTGATCATCCTGGCATTCCCGACCGGAAGATTCGCCGGGCTGGATGCGCTTCTCTATCCTTTGATCGGTCAATACATGCCTGAGTGGCTGGTTGGAGCCCGATCAAAGGAAGCCTGAACAGGTTGCAGGGGGGATAGGCCGGGAAGATGGATACTTCCCTTCTCCCTGTTTCCCTGAGCGGTGCTCGTATTCAAAGTGTCCAGTCAGTTCTGGAAAAGACCGCCAATCCTGACATAACCGCAGTTCGTCTCGCACGAGTTTTCGGGCATGAGGAACTCCAGAACTGGATCGACACAGTCCTGTTCGAGGGAGAGGATCCGACTCCACTCTTCGAAAGCCTGGCGCTGACTCTTTCCCAGAGCGAATTTCTCACCTCGATCCTCGAACGGGAGCCAGGCCTTCTGGTGTCCTTTGAATCCGACCGGGATTTCAGCTTCTCCTCGAGTGCATCCATCTTTCAGAATCAGCTCCATCGCCACCTGCAGGACCTCAAGCCGAGTGAACCGTTCAAGATCGCTCTGACCCGTTTCAAGCTCCATGAGGTATTCCGGATCGCAGTGCGGGATATTACCAACCGCGCTCCGATCGAGGTCCTCTGCCGGGAGCTTTCTGACCTGGCTGACCTGGTGCTTCAGGCGGCTTATGAAAAGGTGTATGCCGACACGCTGATGACTCATGGGACCCCACGGCATCCGGATGGAAGTTTCGTGGAGATGGCCATTCTCAGCCTTGGGAAGCATGGAAGCCATGAGCTCAACTTCAGCAGTGATCTCGACCTGATTCTCATCACCCCCGGCGAAGGGAAAACAGATCTCGAAAATCGGCTCGAGGCCTGTGAGACCTGGCGGGAAACTCACCCGTATGCCCGGTATTCCACCAATCACGAACCCACAGCACGGATGCGGAGTGTCAATTTCGAAACCTTTTTCGCCGAACTGGGAACCCGCCTGATCGATCTGGTGTCGGATCCGGGCCACATGGGGCTGCTTTATCGGATCGATATGCGCCTGCGACCGGAGGGGGTGACAGGCCCGCTGGTCCGAACATTCGAATCCGCGCTGCAGTACTACCAGAACTGGGGGCAGCGCTGGGAACGGCAGGCGCTGATCCGGGCACGACCCTCGGCCGGCTGCCTGGAACTTGGAGCCGCTCTGTTGAAGGAGCTTGAAGGGTTCATCTACCGAAAATATGTGGATCCCCTGGAAGTGGATGAAACCCTGCGGGAAATGCGCGACCTGCGGTTCCGTTCGATCCTCATGGCTGGCAATGACCCGAAAGCCCGTCGAAGGAATGTCAAAAACGGGCCTGGAGGAATCCGGGATGTCGAATTTTTAGTCCAGGCGGTTCAGAATCTGTATGGAGCACAGTTTCCCGAGCTACGGCAGGGGACCTTGTTCGAGGTTCTTCGTCGCATTCACCAGAGCGGCCTGATGGGTGAGCAGGAATACACCCTGCTCCTCAAAGGGTATGCGTTCCTGCGGCGCCTTGAGCACAGGGTCCAGATGGATGATATGCAGAAATACCACCTGCCACCTCCGGGGCCAAACCTGGAGATTCTGGCTCGCGGGATGGGTTATCCCGATGCAGAGGATCTTGAAAGCCATTACACACAGACCACAGAAGCGGTTCACAATATCTTCCGGATCGTTTTCAGGACCGAGGAAAACGAAGAATCCGTCTCGAAGCTTCTGGAACAGACTGAACTGACTCCGAGCTGGAGAGAAATCCTGGCAGGTTATGGGTTCCGGGAGCCTGAAATTCTGTTCAAATCATTATTCAAACTGGCTGAAGACAAGGAAGCGCCTCATCTTAACAGCAAGCTGCGACGGCTGCTGAAGGGCATCCTCCCACGGTTGCTTGCAGGGATGCGGGAGGCCCCTTCCCCGGATGCAGCCTGGAAGACATTCGAGCGGCTCAGTCTGGCGACACCGGCCCGTTCGACTCTTTTCTCACTGTGCGAGGAGAATCCGCAGTTCATCCGGGCCATTACCACAATCGGATCTGCCAGCCCCTCGATGGCGGACCAGCTGGTCATCAACCTGCATCGTGTCGAAGAAATACTTGAACAGGCCACATTCGAGCCCTCCCTGCCAGGCACGAATCTGGAACAGTATTTCCAGGAGCAATATTCACAGGAGAAATCCGGGACCGCAGTCCTTGCGAAACTGCGCAATTTCCAGACCCGGTGTGAACTTCACACTGCGGGACGATTTATCATGGGATTGGCTGATGTCACTCGATCAGTTCACGATCTGTCGCTTCTGGCGAATTTTTGCCTTGAGAAGTGCATCATGAACACCGGTTTCGGTTCCGCCCCGGAAATGGTGCTGCTGGCTCTGGGCAAATTCGGCGGCATGGAGCTGGGCTTCGGATCCGATCTGGATCTCCTCATCCTGTATGACGACCGCCAGCAGGCAGACTCGGAAGCCGCTCAGAAAACCGCTTCGGAGCTCGTAGTCGAAATGAGCCGTTCGACTGCGGACGGGAAACTCTTTGAAATCGATATGCGGCTGCGCCCGCATGGAAAAAGCTCGCCGCTGGTGCCAACCATCGAAGGGGCATTGGATTATTACCATCGTGAAGGGCAGACCTGGGAAAAACTGGCCATGACCCGTATGCGGCCTGTCTGGGGAGATCCTGCCCTGGTCCAGCGGTTCAAGTCTGGACTGGAGGAGTGGATCTTTGATGATGAGCAGATCGAAGGAATCCTCCGGGAGATTCGAGAGATGCGTGCCCGTATCGAAAAAGAGAAGGCCGAGCAGGCCCTGAAATGCGGCCCCGGTGGATTGATCGATATCGAGTTCCTGGCACAGGCGGCTCAGATTGTCTGGGGAAAGAAGAACCCGGACATTCGATCGCAGGGTACCTCGGACTGTCTCGGGCGGTTACAGGCCCATGGCATACTCGATGCATGCGAATTCGATACCTTATGCCAGTCACATGCATTCCTCCGAGAGATCGAAAACCGTCTTTCCCTGCTGATTCGCTCTGCTGCCAAGGCCATTCCAAAGGACCCGATTCTCCTCGAACACCTGACACGCTGTATGAATACGGCACGCACACAGGCTTCCCACCACACCGCACCCCTGTTTTCCCCAGAATCTCTGGTGCGCAAAGAGGAAGAAACCCGATCTCTGGTGCGAGAGATTTTTGAATCAGTCTTCGATAGAAAATTCGAAAAGAAAAACTGAATGCCAGGGCTGTGGAGCCGGCTCTCTTCGGTTATATCTCGAAGAGCAGTTCCTGGTAGATTTCGCTGTCCTTCTTTCTGCGGCTGAATCTTCCCAGAAAGGGATGCAGGACAGTCTTGCAAGCGCGATGCAGCTGGCCAAGGTAAAAGGCAGAATCATAACGGGTTTCCGGGGTGATGTATTCGACCAGTTTGATGCGTTCATCCGGGTTTCCAGATTTCTGATCAACCACGAGGAAATAGACTTCCTGGCCCCCGACCAGATGACGCCCCATGCGTTCCGCCTGCCGAACCGCGGTGGCGGTCATGGCATTGCTTCGATACTCCTCTGCGCTGCGCGAAATTCTCCGCCGCAACAGCAGGTCCTGGACAGGGACCTGGCCCTCAGCAAGGCGCTGCTCTGCCTCAGTGACAACGCCCATCAGCTCCGGTTCCAGTGCACGGCAGGCCTGAATCGAATCCCCGCGGGACAGAATGGCTAAGAGTTGGGCTTGAACCTCCTGGACGAATGGGGCCTGGTCGCTCCGACGAAGCTCAATCCCGCGATATTTCAAGGTTCCATCCTCAAAGCGCCCAAAATAGCGCGCAGGAACCGGGACCTCCGGATGCTGAGTGGATGACAGGAGAACCAGCCAGGAGTAATGCCCCTCGATGGCTATCGGGAGTGATGTCACCTGTTCGATTTCCCGGCAGAGATCCTGGACCTGCTGATGGGAATGGCCCCGTTTTTTCAGCCATACACAATCCACAAGGGAATGTAAAATCTGAAAGTCCCACTCCTCACAGACACGGCGTGTGCGCAAAAGCATTTCCCGTGAGAAGGCGCAGATGGATTCATGCGCCTCGATCCGCCCAAAGCGGGCATTGCGATATCCCAGATATCCAAAACAACAGACCAGCATCCACTTCAAGGCTGTCTGGCGGTTTTTCCAGCGGCGCCTCTCCTCATCGTCAGTGGCGGACTTCATCCTCTGTTTGTACTCAACCCGCTTGTCGAGAATCGGGATCAACGATTCGGCGATCAAACCGGTGCGCTTTTCGCAGATTCTGTAACCCAGCTCGGGGACATGGTGGGAGCTTGACGGGCAGCAGGAACAATTGATCGTTTCCGGCGACACATTGAAATGGGTCATGATCGAGGGGTACATCGAAACAAAGTCGAGCTCGACCACCTCTTCGAATACCCCGGGAGGAGGCGCATATGTCAGTCCACCCCGATCCGAACGGAGAAGCAGCATGGCGGACTTCCAGTCTTCGGGACGGTTTTTTTTCCAGGGGATGGGAAAATGATTCTGTTTGACATGAGCGATCTGAACCGAGGAGATACCGGTCCCGATAGAGCGGCGCGCCATTCTTTGAACTGAGAGATAACTGACTCTGGATGCTTCGATCAGGCCATCGAGGTCGGATTCGTGCGCCAGGAAAGAGTTACGCCAGTCGATGTGCCAGCGCCCCCAGAGGGGATAATCGGGGTCACGGTAAACGACGCGCCCATAGGATATATAGGATTTTCCCGCCTGCTCGATGCGGCGCTGGATCCCTTCTTCACGGTCCAGCTTCAGCCTGACACCGGCCTGGGATGCCAGCTGGAACAGGCATGGCATCAGGAAACTGTCTCCACCTCGAGTCATGATCAGGTCCGGGTCCCATTCATCCAGTGTCTGGTTGATCGAAGCAAAGGCCTCGAGCGGATCCTCGAATGACCATTCCAGGCTGTGGCCATCCATCTGAAGGGTCAGATCGCGGATAACCGCCCGGGTTGGAGAGAGAAAACCTTTGCCATCCAAATGGGCGATACGCAGGGGAACTGGCGGATAATCGGTATCACGGGTCGTCTCGAGGTTGATGCACTCAATGAGTTCATCTCCAATAAAACTGATCCGGCACCGTGCCGTGGGGAAAACCCGGTGGGTGCAGGCATACAATTGCTCAGCAGGCAGATCGAGGTCGTAATAGGAAAGGTCGGGGTGTTTTTGAAAAAGCTGCAGGAGATCCTGCCAGGCAGACTGCAGATCCAGGATATCCAGGGAGAGAAGCTCCATCGGTGTATTGGTCCAGAAATCGTTCATTGATTTCGTGCCATTCAACCGGAAGGATCGAATCTTCCGCAGAGTCGAGGAAAGAAGTGCCGCCTGCCGTGGATCTGTGCATCCAATATACCCGGAGGGCTGAAAAGGCTGATGGAGCCGGAGCCGTTCCTGATCATCACAGGTGATAAACCAGAAAACCATTTCGGATCCCCGAGGAAACAGGTCAAAAAGCCAGGCTTCCCGCACCTGGGGAGCTGTGAAAGATGCGCCTTTACTCTCAATCATCGGTCGATATTATGATGTTTGAGTGAATCATGGACCGCAAGGACTCTACAGCAGAAGCTGGACAGACCGGGGTGCAGAAACCCTCCGAAATGCTTCGTTTGGGAGCGGATCCATTCTGGCTGCCTCTTGTTCTTCTGGCTGCCAGTGATGCCCTGGTCTTTGCCGGGGCTTTATGGCTGGCATATCCGATACGGTTTTATTCACCGCTCTCAGGACTCTTTCCATTGCCGGAAGGGTGGGTAGTGCCTTCTTTCACTCCCTTTTTCCATTTTGGACTGATAGCCGCGGTTGTGGGTGTGATCAGCTTTGAACGTTTGGGATTTTACCAGGCAAGGGCGGGTGCTGACCGACGCATCCATGTCTTGAGGATCCTTGCTGGTGTTCTCCTGGCGAATCTGATCCTGCAGGTCATTTTATCGGTGACTGGAACCCCTTTATCACGGGGGACCCGGCTGCTGGCAGCAGGGCTGACCTTTTCCCTTGCCATTGTGGCTCATTATTGTTTGAAACAGGCCCATCACCAGATGATGAATCTGGGGCTGGGTTACCGGAGGACTCTGCTGATCACTGACGATACGGACAAAACAAAGCCGATTATTGAGACATTGGTTCAGACCTATGGCAGCCAGTTCAACCTTCAGGGGGTGCTTCTGGTGAAATCTCCCGAAAATGAGGCCTGTGAATTCGCTGACACAGCAGGTAGGGCAATTCCATACCTCGGGGAACCGGAAGACCTGCGATGGCTGCTTGCAACAGGGAATTTCGACACGGTTCTGATCGATCTGGAAGCGGATCACTGCCATGAAGCCCGCCGGGCTGCGGCTCTGTGTGACCGGTATAGGTGCGATTTTTATGTCGCTCCTGAGTTATTCGAAAATATACTGGGTGAGGAGAAGCTGGGAGGACAGTTTCTTCTGCCGGTGCTGGTATCCGGAGAAACCCCTCTATCAGGCTCATCCCTGGTGGTGAAACGGTTGTTCGATCTGGCGGGATCGGCAGCGCTGATCTGCCTGTCTCTCCCTGTTTGGGTTGTTCTGGCCCTGATGATCAAAATCGAATCAAAAGGCCCTGTTTTTTACCGCCAGGAGAGAGTTGGTGTGGATGGACGCTCCTTTCATATCCTGAAATTCCGATCGATGCGCATGGATGCCGAAAAAGAGAGCGGGCCGGTCTGGGCTTCACAGGCCGATCCGAGACGGACACACATCGGGGCCTGGATGCGCAGCTGGAACCTGGATGAGACCCCCCAGTTTATCAATGTTTTCTGCGGAGAAATGTCGCTGGTTGGCCCACGCCCGGAGCGCCCTCATTTCGTTAATCAGTTCAAGGAGGAAATCCCCCGTTACCTGCTCCGCCACATGGTGAAATCAGGGATTACCGGCTGGGCGCAGGTGAATGGATTTCGCGGAGATACATCTATCGAAGAACGCACTCGATATGATATGTGGTATATTGAAAACTGGAGTTTTCTGTTGGATCTGAAAATCCTTGTTAAAACCATCCTCGCACGTGAAAACGCATACTGAATTCGCGGCGAAATCCGGGAGCAATACATGAAGAGGTTTCATAGCATCGGTTTCGCTGTCCTTCTGATAACCGGTCTGTTTTTTTCAGGCTGCAGCCAGGGTCCATCCACCTATTTCTGGGAGGCAGCCGATGCTCTTCGCACTAAAAATTACCCGGAAGCCCAGGATCTGGCCAGAAGAACTCTGGTCGCACAAGCCGACTACATGCCGGCCTATCTTTTGCTGGCCCGGGTCGCTGCCCTCCAGAATGATGAGCAGTCCGCTGAACTGAATTATCGAAGCGCCTATGACCTGGCTCTTCAGCGTGAATTTAAACTGCGCAGCGAGGATGTTCAGGCTGCCGACTCCGACCTCAAGTTTCAGTGGCAGGAAGCTGCCTTTTTCCTCGCCGATGCCGAGTTCCGGAGGATGAACTATAACGGCGCAGCACGATTTTATGATTCGGTCATTCAGGATCCCGGCAGTGGCGACTGGAAAAAAAAGGCTATCGATGACAAACAGACAGTGCGTGAGTTTTCCGGATATCGAAGCAAGCTGGAAATGCTTCGCGCGCAGAATTACAAAAGCCCCAATGATCCGAGAATCCAGGCCGAAATGTCCGCTCTGTTCATGGAGATGGCTTCAGGTCTGACACGGCTCGGAAAAATGAAGAGTGTGGCGGAGCAGGTGGCTCTGGCCGGGAAATTCCGTGAACAGGCCCGTCAGGCGCTCGAAGCCCTCTATTCTGCCTCACCGGAAGTGAAACTCCCCCAGACTGAGGCCCAGCTGGATTACACCGAAAGCCAGGAAAACATCATGCGCGGGAAAACCGATGAGGCCCTGCAGAATGCTCTCGATGCCTGCCAGAAAGACCCTTCGAATGGAAAATACCACTTCACTGTTTCAAGCATATTGGCGGTCCAGGCGGTCCGGAAACAGGATCCCGGATATCGCATGGATGATCGTATGAATTATGCTCTCAAAGCCATCGAGCTCGAACCGAAGGTATGGCGTTACCAGACCGCTTATGCCGGGCTGCTGAGAGATAATGGACGGCTACAGGAGGCTTATGATTACCTGCTGAAGGCACGCGATAATATCAGAGACCAGGAGATCCTCGACCAGGTGGATGCCGCGCTGGCAGATATCGAGAAACAGATCTCCGAGAAGTCTTCCACTCCCAAACCTTCAGGCCCATAGAAAAAGAGCCGTTCTGGTTCTATTCAGCCCAGATGTCCGCCCAGCGGTAGTTGGTCAGAACCTGGCCTTTGCGTGTCAGCAGGTAGATCCAACGCTGTGGATCAAGGAATACATGATCGACAACATCCTGATCCTTGCGAGGCAGGCTCCAGGGAAACAGATACGGATCAAATGACGATTGGGGCGCATGTTGATTGCGTGGATCCGGGTCGGGATAAACACCGCCATACCGGTCCACCACAGTGTACCCGTGGCTGCCGGCTCCAGTGAATGCCTGAATTGACTGGCCGAGTGGATTCTTCGGCCAGAAGTGGGTGTCCTGAACAGGCCCTTTAACATCTGCAGATGCCAGCGGAGATGAGTACACCCTTCCATAGCAATCCAGCATGTAAATCGTTCCATCGGGGGAAAGGGTGATGTCTCTGGCGATATCACTGGCAATATCATTCTCCTTGGAGAATGGCTTGAACCGTTCATCCGCCAGCCAGTGCCCTTCCCGATCGAGCCTGTAAAAGACCCCATATAAATCCAGAGCGAAAATGTCGCCAGTTCCAGGTTGGACCGCCAATCTGCGGAAACCGGGATCCCCCTCGACTGGCCGAGCCAGCAGTGTGCGTGATCCATCCGGTTCGATCCGTGTGAGCCTGCCAGAGGCCTCGAGGAGGAGTGGGTTCTGGTTTTGATCCAGGCGGAGGTGGACCATCCTGCCAGATTCCGGAGGAAAGGTGCGAGGTGAAACACCCTCGGAAATTTTCACCAGCAACCCCTGGTCAAAAAGGACATAGAGATTTTGATGGCCGGCAGAGACAGCAATCCCAACGGCTGGATGGCCGCTGGTGGGATCGGTTTCAGCCGGGATCGACAGGCCCCCTTTGACAAGGAACTTGAGCAGAGGGGATGGAGCTTTCAGAGATTTCAAAGGATCACGGCTGGCATCCTTTGCCCACCGGACCCAATCATCGCCAGAAACATCAGCATTCAAACCCGCACCGAGGAGGTGCTCCCTGGCCAGCCAATCGAGAGGCTGAATGGCTAAAGATTTTGTAGTGGCCAGCAAAGAATCTGAACGTGAAGAATTGGTCGATCCCGACAGCAGGCTGAATGAAAAAGCCAATATAAAAAGGAGAAGCCGTCCCAGGAAAATCACCCCAAGAACACTGAGGCTCCATTTTGCCATTAAGGCGAGGTGTTTCAGGCTGGTCTGAGAGAGTCCTCCCTCGCTGAAAAGGCACCAGTGAAAAAAGAAAAATAAAGTCGACCCGGCCAGCAGGGTCCGAAATCCCCCCCAGGGGCGTAAAGCCTCAGGAACCTCGATCGGTGAGAACTGAAATCCCAGAAGAACAAAAGCCGTGAGAAACAGTGGGAAAGCCAAACCCACAAGAACCGGATATGGAATGCTTTTTAACCAATCGATTAAACCAGCTGGCGGTTTTTCGATGTTTCCCTTTTTGGGATTCAGCTCGAAATTGATCCACACCGCAACCCAGATGGAAAGGATGAGGCCAAAGAAAACCCATGGCCCCAACGGGACTTTGGCTAAAAGAGGGTTGTAAAGCTGAATGAGGAGAAACGCAGCCATCAACAGGCTCAATCGCCCAAAGGGGTGTGACCTCTCAAATCTGAGGACGACATGCACACCCAGAAGCGAGGCCAGGAGCGCCAGCAGTTCCGGAAAGGGCCTGAATGGAGCGAGCACTACGGGCAGAAAGAGCAGAATCATCCGCCGATCGAATCTCATTCCTGGGTCCTGTGGCGCCCGGATCGGTCGATGGCCAGAAGGATAAGCAGGCTGGCATTCAGCCAGAACAGAGTGTGAATCCGTCCATTTTTCAGTGCGGTTTCGAAAATCTCCAGACAGACATACCCAGCGAGAGAGGAGCCGAGTAAAATCTCCTGCCAGGACATGTTTCTGCTTTTCAGAATGGCCCCCAGATCGGCCAGAATCCAGAACCAGCCCACAAGAGCGAGGATTCCCCCCCAGTACAACCACTGCAGATAGAGGCAGTGAGGGTGATGTCCGCGGCGGTATCGCTGGCTGAGGTTCCCCATCGAGCTCTCCTGGATGGCCTTGAAATATCCCTCTCCCATCCCTGCCCCGACAAGAAACCGTTGCGGCTGTTTAAACCCCTCGAGAGCAGCAGACCAGACACCTGCTCTTGAAAGGGGGTAAGGATCCCCAATCTCATGGGTCATTCCAATGAAACGCGGAGAAACCGCCACCACAGCACCAATAATCACCACAGCCCCGGGAAGGGCATATTTCAGATTCAGTTTTTTCCATAAACCTGACATTCGGGACAGGAAGCAGCCCGCCATAGCCATCACCAGGAGCCCGATCAAACCGGAACGGCTCCTGGAAATCAGGATGAACGCCAGTTGGCTGAGGAGGATTATGCCCAGGCCAAGGCGGTGTGGAACCGATTTCCACCAGCCATTTTTCATAAAGGCGAACATGAGAAGGGGAAAAGACAAGACATAAAATGCAGACTGCAGATTGCGATGGCCGAATGCGCCTTCCAGTTCCGAGTTGCTCAGGTTGGTCCAGGGTGTGCCGATCTGCAGAACAGCAAAGGCAATGATCAAGGCAATGACCCAATCAAAACGATTCTTAAACCTCGCGTGAATCCAGCCTCCCAGGACAATCCCGGTCAGAGCCTGCACAGACATCCGGAACAATTGTTCGAAGGAATCTCTCGATAGATTCGCGGCCAGGCCGATGAAAAGGCCCAGGCAGAGAAGCAGCAGGCCATACTGAAGAAACTGTGCCACCCTCCGAATAAGCCCCCGGAAGCAGAGATCCGACAGGAATCCAGCCACCAGAACCAGAAGGGCGAGGTTCTCAATTTTACCACCAATTTTTATCCCGAGCGTGTCGATTGTGAGCCTTCCAGCGACCAGGAAAAAAAGCACCAGCAAGAAAAGGGTGTCTGAAAAAGTGGCTCGGTAATTCATCGATTGGAGGCAACCGGCTGGGGGAGATTATGTCTTTTCTCTGATCAGAGTGAGCATTTCCTGAACAGCGGATTTAAGGCCGGTGAAAACCGCACGCGCCACAATGCTGTGCCCGATATTGAGGTCTCCCATCCCCTCAATCTGTGCAATCGGCTTGACATTGTCATAGTTCAGACCATGCCCGGCATTGATCCCGAGGCCCAGAGATTGTCCAAGCGCCGCTGCTTCGATGACCTGCTGCAAGGCCTGGTCCCGGGCCGCTCCCTCGAGATTGGAGTAGATGCCGGTATGGATCTCAATCAGGTCGGCACCCAGATCGGCGGCTGCCCGAATCTGATCCGCGACCGGGTCGATAAACAGAGAGACTCGGATGCCTGTGCTCTTGATCTGAGGGATTGCTCTGGAGAGGGACTTAAATTCTCCGAGAACATCCAATCCCCCCTCGGTGGTGATTTCATGCCTTTTTTCCGGCACCAGGCAGACCTCATCAGGGTGGACCTCACAGGCAATCGCAATGATGTCAGGAGCGACCGCCATTTCGAGATTCAATTTGGTTTTGATGGATTTGCGGAGCGCATAGACATCCCGGTCCTGAATGTGGCGGCGGTCTTCCCGCAGGTGGACTGTAATGCCTGCCGCTCCGCCCTCCTCTGCAAGCTGCGCTGCCATCAGGATATCCGGGAAGGGGGTCCCACGCAGCTGGCGAATCGTGGCAACATGGTCGATATTAACACCAAGTTCACTCATGGCTTTACCTCCATCTGGGTTGGGACCGGTGTGGTCACATTTGCAGGGGTCACAGACAAAGCACGGGTGACCGCTTCCGGGAGGTTTCCCGAAAGGTAGGATTCCCGAACACCTTTCCAGAGCTCCTGAAAGACAGTTTCAAGCTCATGGGGGCCTTGGATCCAGACGGTCAGAGCGGTCGGAGTCGCCTCGATGATCTGAACATCGCTGGGAAGGTTGATCGGATTGAGGTGAACCACCGGAACCTTATGCTCGCCCGGCGGCAGGCGTGAAATATCGAGTTCCAGTGCCACTGAATCCGGTGCGACCGAGTTCACCTTGAGCCTGGCTCCCTGAATCAGAATATCCACATTGGTTGGCTCGACACTGACACTCCCCGCGGTCGCGGTAGTGCCTGGAATCTTCCCTGCAACTCGTATCGGGACATCCGAAACAAGGCGTTTGCGGAAAAATGGTTCCACAAAAATTTTGAACCGTATCACCGGTTTCGGGGTATCAAGGACCTTGAGATTGCCAATATCGAGATCCTCGACTGTCCATACCTGCTCTTTGGTTTCGGTTTCACCATCCAGCACCAGCTCATTCTTGTTCCGGACAATGGCATGGCGTGCAAGTTCAGCATCGCTCCCCGCCAGAGTGATGGTGGCGGGTGCAACCCATGTGGCCGAAATGACATACCCCAGGGCTGGTTTGGGGGAATAACGCGGCACCACACGCGCCACACGGGAATTCCACTCGGTCATCACTTCGATCCGGCTGGGAATGATGTCTCCCTGGCGGACACGGATATCATCCGAGGAAAGCCCCGGAACAATCGGCGAAAATCCCTTGGGGTTCAACACAATTTCATGGGCTGTCGCATCCCGGATATCAGAGAGATCCGCACGCATGACAAAATCAACCCCATCCAGATCCTGCAACAGGCGCGGACCGGAAACCCTGACTCCCACCTTGGGAATTTTCTGGTCGCGGGCCAGAACCATGGCAGGATCGAGATTGCTGAAACGGACCTCGACATCCGGGAAGTAGCGGGAGACATTGCGGTTTTCATCGACTTCCCACCAGAAGACAGTGGCCACAAGAAGCGCGACCAGAATCAACCCCCAATCCTCATGGAGAGTGTGATGAATCGACCGAATATAACGCCTGAAGGCCGGCCGCATCAGTCTTCCTCTCCAATACCGGCCATGAGAATTCCGAGTTGCCGCATCATCTGTTCACTGGAAAGATCCCGGATCAGCTCCCCATTGACTGCCAGAGAGACCTTGCCGCGTTCCTCACTGACAATCAGGACAACCGCATCAGACTCCTCGGTGATCCCCATTCCTGCGCGATGCCGTGTGCCCAGCTCTTTGGGGTGATCCCGCTCTGAGAGAGGCAGCAGGCACCCAGCCGCCACAATCCGGTCGTTGGTTATGATAATCGCGCCATCATGAAGAGGCGAGTATGGGTTGAAAATCGATTCGATCAGTTCGGCGGAAACCTCTGAATTAAGCCGGGTTCCTGAATCCGAGATACCCTTCAACCCGGCCTGACGGGTAAGAACCAGCAGCGCCCCATCCCGTTTGCTGGCAAGCCGGTAAGCAGCCCGGACTACCTCACGGACGATATCCTCATTGGCCTGAAAGACACGCTGAAATATCGGATGAACCCCCAACCGTGCCAGACCCCTGCGAATTTCCGGCTGGAAAACTATCACAACAATGATCAGCACCACGCCGGCCAGCCGGTTGACCAGCTCGGTGAATGCCAGCAGATCCATGCTGCGTGCCACCAGGTAAACCAGCCCGAGGGTCAGAAGGCCATACAGCACATTCATGGCACGGCTGCCTTTGAGGAACCGCAGGATCATGTAAATGGTCGCGGCAATCAGGAGGATATCGATGCCATTCCTGAGAAATTCCAGGATGCGATCCATCAGCTGGCCTCTTTTCGCATTGCTTCAGTCATTCGCAGAAAATCCCTTACCGCTCCCACATCATGCACACGATGGATCAGTTTGACACCTTTCGATTCCAGGAAGGAGATGACTGCCAGAGTTCCAGCCAGGCGCTCCTTCGGTTCCCGGTCGAGGATTTTACCGATAAAGCTCTTCCGGGACACTCCCACAACCACCGGGTGTCCGAGGTCATGGCAATCGCCAATGGAACGGATCATTTCCAGGTTTCCCTGGCAGGATTTTCCAAATCCGATCCCAGGATCGATCCAGATTCGATCGCCAGACAGCCCGGATTGCATTGCCAGCTTCGCCCGTTGAGCCAGAAAATCCTTCACTTCACTGACGATGTCCAGATAGTCGGTATTCAATTGCATCGTGAGGGGATCACCACGCATGTGCATGAGAATCAGCCCTCCAGCCTGCCGGCTGACAAAATCGGCAAGGTCACTCGATTCCCTCAATGCACTGATGTCATTCACTATATCTGCACCACTCTCGAATGCAGCCTGTGCCACTTCAGTGCGGGTGGTATCGACCGACAGGGTGATTTCCGGATGGGTGCAGCGTACTGCCTCGAGGACCGGCCGAATGCGGCGAATCTGTTCCTCAGCAGAGATTCGTTGCGCCCCCGGACGGGTGGATTCTCCACCGATATCGAGCAGGTCCGCACCTTCTTCAATCAGCCGGAAAGCCTGCTTCGCCGCTGTGCCTGCATCAAAATATTCACCCCCATCACTGAATGAGTCCGGAGTGATATTCAGAATTCCCATCACCAGGCTTCGCTTCCGGTGAACCTGGAGAAGATTATCGAGGCGATTATTTCGCAACAAATGTTGATTTGGCATCCGCTCCAGACTCCGTCGTGGAAGTAGATGATCATAGCCAAAGGGGCTTGCCAACACCAAGGTTAGAACCGAAAGTGATTTTTTGTTCCGAAGCACAGAAAAATATGACAGAATCTCCCTCAGGCAGAGGATGAACCGGCACAGACCTTTTCAAGATGGTTAACAAACAGGAAACCAGCACTCAATCCGTTCTTTCAACCCGGCTGCATTCAGGCTTCAGACTGGGCCTGGAGATGGGATCCGGTTCCAAACGATTTCTATGCCCGGTTCTTTCGATTTTTTTGTTGTTTTTAGTTGTCCTCTACGGGTGCGCCAGCTCTCAATCCAAAAAATCCTCCAAGGGATCAAAATCCGATGTTCAGCCATTGATCTCGCGGCTGGCCCTTGCCGAGCAGCAGCAACAGTATGGCCTGTATGAATTGATTTACAGCAATGCAGGTTCGGCCGAAATCAAGGATGTACGAATCGCTCAGGGGCAATTCCTGATGAACGATCGCGGGGTGTTTCGTTTCGAACAGCGCAAGAAGGACCCCAACAAAGCCATGTGGGTTTATTTCAATCCCGATGAAGTCATTCTGGTGGTTTTTCCCAAACTGAAAATTGCCTATAAGGGGTCGCCGGCCATTTTGAGCGGGCCGGAGGGTGATAAAATCGTTGCCGCCTATGATGGCCTGCGGCTTGTCATGGGGTTGAGCGAGGTCTGGAACCACCCGGAACAGCACAAAGTGGAACCATCAACCGGCATGGGTGTCTCCGTTCAACAGGAAGGCCGCCCATTCCGCTGGTCGGTCCGAATGGAAACAGGCAGCAGTGGAAATCCAATCGTATCCATGTCTGCACGGAAGGGTTTTCGAGAACTTTGCACCATCGAACGGAAGGTCAACTCGATCCAGCATTTCAACCGGGATAACAAGAATGCATTTGTTGCCGGGGCTGCCGGCCAGCTCCAGGATTCTCTGCGCTGGAATGTGACATTAAGTGGAAGCAGGCGCATCACCGATCTGGTATTCACACCTTATCCGGTCAACAAAACCGAAGTGGAAAAAACTTTGAACCTGCTCAAAGCCCCCAGTCTGGAGGAAGGCTTTCAAGTCCAGGAACTCAATCTGGACATCATCCGGGACTGGCTCAGCCTGGGTTGAACCATGATCAGATTGACTCGTTTGAATGGGAAAGAATTTGTCATCAATGCCGAGCTGATCGAGACTCTGGATGAATCCCCCGACACGATCATCACATTACTGGATGGGAAAAAATTCGTCGTCAAAGAAAACTTCAATGAAATTATCCGGAGGGTTCTGGAATACCGACGATTATGCCGGCTGCTTCCTCAGGAAGAAACAGGCAGCCAGCAATCCTGATCCTCCCGGCCACTTGATTTGATCTTCCTGTTCTCTGATGATCCGAGGAAAATGAATCGAGATGAAACCCTGGCACTCAGGCAGCCGGAATGCCAGGGGGAACAAGATTATCTCCGAAAAATCATTGCCAGCAACCTTTCATCTGGAGAAAGTGCCATGACCCCACAAGAAATTTTCGACATTTTGAACAGCAGATTTGTGGATTGCGGAGTCGAATTCTTCCCGCAGACTCAGGAAGGCGGAGATGCTTTTATCAGGATTGGGCCTGAATCCCTTGTGGAGGTTTGCCAGTTTCTCAAAATGGATCCCGGGATGGACTTCAAATTGCTGCATTGCCTTTCCGGAGTGGATTATGGAGATCATCTTTCTTCGGTGATCCATCTGTTTTCATTGACACACAGGCACTGGCTGACAGTTAAAGCGGAATGCCCGAAAGACAATCCAGTCCTCCCTTCCCTGGCGACAGTCTGGAAAGCGGCCAACTGGCATGAGCGTGAGGCTTATGACCTGCTCGGGATTCAGTATGAAGGCCATCCGAACCTGAGACGGATTCTTCTGCCTGATGATTGGGAAGGGCATCCATTACGCAAAGATTACCAGATGCCAGATGACTCGATGTATCCATGGGAAAGCGATTCCCCACCCGAATCTGGTTCCGGCCATCCGGATCCGGCCCGTCCAACCGCACCAGGCAGTGAATCCCAGCCCCTCCAGCGCCCCACCAGTGGATCATAAAAGCGGGCGTGGAAGTAGTAGAGGCCGGTGAAGGCCGACTGGATTTTACCCGTCTGGTGTTCGGTGATACCTGCGGTGCGGGCTGAGGCCCACATCGCGCCGCCGAGGAGGGTGGTGCGGTCGGAGGCGGGGTAATAGATTTCACTCACTGAATCATATATCCCTCTCAACCAGGCGTTCATCCTTCTTTTCCCCTCCTGTCATCCTCGCGAAAGCGGGGATCCAGTCCCCCCACTGCCCGTCTGGCAGGTTTCTGTTTCTCTCCAACCTGCGGACACACAACAGACCAGATTGCCGGGAGTGTTCGAGGAGGAGGGAGAGCTTATGCCTTGATCACGTGGTCGGGGCTTTTCTTCTACATTGTGATCCCTTCCGAACCACTGGCATCGCCTCCAACTCAGAGAACGGACGGCGAACCCTCAAACACGCACAGGATATCGCCGCTCACGAATCTCTCCGCACCACCAAACTCTATGACCGCACCAGCGACCAGATCACCCTCAATGAGGTCGAGCGGATACAAATTTGACTCCTATATCTTCTTACTCAGTTACTCTCGATTAGTTTGTGCTACCCCAACTTTCCACAAATACACAACATGCTCTGGGAAGAACATGGACCCAAAATGTCCAGCTGCAGCAACCATACCCCCATCTGGAGAAATTGCAACTGAGGCAATAAGCCCCCTCTGGCAAACGGCCTTCCATAGAGATTTTCGGTTGTTCACATCGAAAACGACAATCTCGGAGCTCCGGTTATCATTTACACACCATAACAGATTTTTACCTCTTCGATCAAAACAGAGGTCGTAAACGCTCCCTTTCCGAACATTTCTCACAACTGTCGAAATGCGAAGTGGTTTAACCTCAAACACCCTAATAAGGCCATCTCCCCCGCCGACATACGCCACCGGATGGGAGGGTGAAAGACAAATGCTGAGATTGTCTGTATCGTCATATACAGTTTCCGTAGTATTATTCTCCAGATTCCAATATTGGACGTATCCATCATATCTGCCCGCCAGCACAAAATCCCCTGTGGCTGAAGCTACGATAGACCTTGTTAAGACACCTTCCGCTACCGTCTGGAGAAGTTGCCCCGATGTCGCTGACCATATTCGCAGGGCGGCTGCCCCCTCGGATACTATGTGGGATCGTTTGGGGATTATAGATAAACTCAACACCTCGACTGACATATCTCTTATGACAAAAGAGGCTGCTTTTGTTTCTAGATTGTATTTTCTGATTGTCCCGTCTTCTCCACAAGATACTATTTCCTTTTCGGACAGGAATTCCGCATGGTTTACATATGTGGCCTTCTTATGAATTTCATATTCATGCAGCAATTTACCATTGGAGACATCCCATACCCGAACGAACCCATCATTCCCAGTGGAGAGGAGCCTTTCCCCACTCGGCGAGAAACGAATACATTCTAGCGCATCCTTGTGCCCTCGCAGCTCAAGATTCGGACTTTCACTCCAGAGATTGTTCACCTGCGCTGGTCTGATGGTGAAGACAAACATGAACCATATGACCACTAAAGCCATAGCGGCTAAAGCAACAACTGCCAAGACTCTTACGCATGCTTTACAAGGATTCATTTCTTTTCGATATCTTTACTGGAGTCGCCACCACAACGATCAATACAAATGCTTCTGAAATCACGGAGCATAGTGAAGAATCGAGGTGCCACCTTTAGCCCTTTTGCACATTCGCACGTGTCCCAAATGCTGTCCCAGTCATCCATTTTCGGATTTCTGATTTCATGACCAATCTGAGAAATGATCGCAACTAAGTCTCCTGTAGGGATAGGACCAATACGGAAACACACCGAAATCATGCAACAGGTGTAGCAGTGTTTCTTTCTCCCCATATTATCTGGAGAAAACACTTGCGAGGGGGGATACGTCTTTGCTTTCTCGTCCGTGTATGATCCGAAATCTAAACAAGTTTTTTTGGTAGCCTCATCCCACCAGCCGGTAATCGTGTCCCACCATCCATTCGTGGATGTCGAGCTAGACCCACACGATTCACATTTGCCAGAGGGATCAGCGCTGGCAACTGGATTGTTGTCTACAAGTGTGTAGATCGCTCCACCATAATTCCAAACCGCATCCCTCCCCACGAACCTCCCCACAAAGGGATCATACCACCTTGCATGGAAATACTGTATTCCAGTAAAAGCAGATGCAATTTTGCCGGTCTGATGTTCAGTGATACCGTTACTACGACCAGTAGCCCAAGTGGTGCTACCGAATAGGTTGGTGCGGTTGGAGACGGGGATATCGGCATCGCCGGAGAGCTCGTTGTCGAAGGCGTCCTGGGTGAAGAAATACGCCTCCTGCCCGGTGCTCCCGCTCGCTTTGTAAACCACCTGCACATTGCCAAGGGCATCATAAGTGTAGGTGTAGTCGTTGGAGCTGTTGGGGGTTGAGATGTAGGTCTCCGCCTGGGTCATCTGGTTCCTCATGGTTGCTGTTGCAAGGCGATTATACACCATCCGGTTCAACAATTCGAACAAATTTTTCCACTCCTCCTACGCC
>WBZO01001325.1_pt1 | contig 39435 bp, 25 predicted proteins | sample 5204261 | NCBI WGS metagenome assembly WBZO01 (sample SAMN12412400, study PRJNA552823) | activated sludge metagenome | isolation source: activated sludge from anammox sidestream of wastewater treatment plant... | place: USA: North Carolina | collected 2017-09
ATCCCGACCTGACCATCGTCTGCGGCCAGCCGATTTTTCACGACAAGCACAAAGACGTTATTCTCAATCCCAAAGTCATCATCGAGGTTCTTTCGCCCAGCACTGAAGATCACGACCGAAGCCAGAAACTCACCCGCTACCAAAACATAAAATCGCTCTCCGATTACATCCTGATCTCGCAGAACAGCCCCGCCGTCGAACACTTCGTCCGTCAGAAAGGCAAGCGCCAATGGCTCTTCACGATTGAAACCGAGTTGAAGGCCGAGATTTTCATCGCTTCGATCAATTGCAGGCTGAAGCTTGCGGACATCTACGATCGGGTGAACTTCCCTCCTCTCAAGCCGTCGCTCGTCACGATCGAGAAAGAAGCGGCCACCACAGGCAGGAAACAGAAACGCAGGAAAGCGCGATAAGACGACGGCTATCGTCGCCTGAACATTGGGTGAAAAATTGTTGCGAGGGGCCGTCTTCTGCTACACTCGCCGCGTCCGCTCACTTTCAGCATTCACCCTCGGGCGCAGTATCTTCCGAGTGAACAGGCAATCAATAACTACGGAGCGCGGGAAATGGCGAAGCGCAGCCAATCAAATCCGAAGCCTGATCTGAGCAATCTGATCTACGTCAACAAACACATCTTTCTTGGCCGAGTCGAGGAGCAGAAACAGTTCCGGAATGTTCTCGGCGAAATGTTGAACACATCTGACGAAAAGCTGCCCTGGGTCGTGTTGCTTTACGGCGACGGCGGGATGGGAAAAACGACGCTCGCTTCGCGCTTCCGCGACATCGCAAACAGCGAAGAGCCGTTCGCGGGAGCGTTCGAGTCGCTGTGGATTGATTGGGAAGAATCGCGCCGCCGCCACGTCGCTCTGCAATCCGACCGCGAGCACGTAGCTCCCGAAGCCGCCTTCGACGCCTTTCACGCCGCCATCCCGCAAGACTGGAAACGGCATTTCAACAAATACCAGGAGGCCGTCAAGCTGCGCGGTGAGGCCGAAAAGAAAGCCGCCGAAGCGATGGCGAGCGCCGGCGAGCGCGATTCGTTGTCGGAACTGCGCGGCCTCGGCGCGGCAGTGTTGGCCAAACTCGCCCGCCAGAGCGCGCCCATCATAGGCGAAAAGGGCGAGAAGGCCGTCAAGGCTCTCTCCGAACTCGGAATCAAAGTCGCGCAGGATCAGGCCCACAACATCATCAACGCGCTCAACACGCGGTTGCGCGCTCGATTGAAGCCGGAACAGTTCGACATCTTCCTCAACCCGCACGAGCAACTGGCGCGCGCATTGGCCGATGGATTGAAACGATTGACCGATGACGGTCTGGTATTGTCGGGCAAACCTCTGATCGTTACGCTCGACACTTACGAGATCGTTGACCGCGCCGACATCTGGATGCGCTCGGTGATGCGCCACGCGGGGCCGCGCGTGCTGTGGGTTGTTTGCGGGCGAAACAATCTGCTCGACAGCCGCGCTTTCGGCCTGGAATATTTCAGAGGCTACAGGGAGGAATGGCCCAGCAGGTTGCTGGCTTACAACATGCCGCAACTGGCGCTCGGCGACGTGCGAACCTATTTTGCCTCGGAAGCGCCCGGCCATCCGCTCGACGAAGCCGAGGCCGAAGCGATCAGCCGCGCTACTCGCGGCATCCCGCTGGCCATCCGCGAAGCCGCCGAATTGCGACAGCGCGGTCTGCCGATTGAAGAGATTGTCGGCGACATCAACGACGCCACGCCTACTAAACAGATCGTCACGCGAATGACCGAACGTTACCTGCTGCACGTGGTCAACAACGAAGCCGACCGGCGCGCGCTCTTCGCGCTGGCCCTGGCGCAAGGCGACCGCGAACGGTTGCGCGCTATGCTGCGCCCCGGCGATGACCGGCCTTTCGATCTGGACGCGCGGCTGGCCGAACTGGAGCGCAATTACGCCTCGATTCACCTGGACGAAAACCGGCTGCACGACGCGCCCGCGCTCTTTTTCCGCGAACGATTGAAACGCTCGCGCGACGAAGAGTGGGCGCAATCGCTGAACCGAAGCGCGGTCGAAACGCTGCGCGCCCGATTGCTCAAATTGGCAGTTGACCTGCCGCGTCCCGAAGACCGCTGCGACGACGAGGACTGGACTCAGACGGCTATCGCCCTCACCGACCATCTCTTCTGGCTGGACGAGAGCGAAGCCTGGCGCTGGTTCACGCCGCGTTTCGTCGAGAGCCTGGCTTACAGCGGCGATTTACGTGAAGGATTGCTCGATGTCGCCGAAGACTGGAAGAACCAGTTGAGTCGCAGCGGAGAGAAGCGGCTGCGGCTGCTCGCTGAAGGCGTAAGTCCGGGAGCCGAGCCGCAGGACCTGGCCTCGATGCTCGATGAACTCGACCGGCTGGCGAAGCTGGGATGGTTAAAAGAAGGCGACGAAGATGAGCGTGAGATGGAACGCAGAGCGATTCTGGATTGGCGCCGCGGATCGGCGTTTCACCTGCGCGAGAAGCGCGACGATGCTCTGGCAAGCTATGAACGCGCTGAGGGAGCTTTGCCGTCCGACGGCGAAAAACTGAAATATCTGTTGGCGAATTCGATGAGTGACCTGGCCCCGAAGTTCATCTGGCCTGATGGCCGGCGTGAGGTCTATTCGCCCGAGGCGGAGCGCATTTTGACGAAGGTAGTGGCGTGGCTGCCCGAGAACGGCGGTGCATGGTACAACCTGGGAGTAACATTTTGGCTTGCAAAGAACTTCGACCAGGCCATCGCCGCTTACTCGCGCGCCATCGAACTCGGCCCGAAGTTCGCTTATCCCTACAACAGGCTTGGAAACGTCTACCGCCACCAGAGCCGTTATGATGAGGCCATCGCCGCTTACTCGCGCGCCATCGAACTCGACCCGAAGTACGCTTATCCCCACAACGGGCTTGGAAACGTCTATAGCGACCAGAGCCGTTATGATGAGGCCATCGCCGCTTACTCGCACGCCATCGAACTCGACCCGAAAGACGCTGATCCACAATTCTGGCTGAGCGTCGTTTATCAACTGTATGATGAGGCCATCGCCGCTTACTCGCGCGCCATCGAACTCGACCCGAAAGACGCTGATCCCCACAACGGGCTGGGCATCGTTTATCAACTGATGAAGCAGTACGAGAAGGCCGAAGAAGCGTTTCGCAAAGCCGTCGAGCTTGATCCGCAAAGGGGGATGTGTCGAGCTTCGCTTGCCGGACTCCTGCGAAAGCTTGGCCGGGAGGTCGAAGCCGCCGAGCAGATCAGGATCGCTCGTGAGTTGTTGGCGAAGGAGGACACATATAACCGCGCCTGCCTGGAAGCGATTTGCGGCAATGTGGAAGAGGCGTTGGCGTTGTTGCGGATGGCGTTGGAGAAGAGGGATTCATCGCCGGAATGGGCTGAACGCGACCCGGATTTCGATTCGCTGCGCGGCGATCCGAGGTTTGCCGCGTTGATCGAAGAGATGAAAGCGCGTTTTGCCATCCGATAGTGAGAGCGCGATGCCAATAACCGGAAGCGCTCACGCCGAATCGTCAGGCGCAGCGTCGCCCTCGACTTTCATTCTCTCTTTGAAATGCTCGACGATCATCTCGGCCTGCTTCTGCCCGACGAATGGCTTCAATTCGGCGACCGTCGCCTCCGACACGCGCTTCAAGCTGCCGAAATTCCGCAGCAATCGTTCTTTCAACTTCTCGCCGACGCCGGGAATCGAAGTTAATTCGGACGTGAAATCGCGCGTCGCTCGGCGTTGGCGATGGAAGCTGACGGCATAACGATGCGTCTCGTCGCGGATGATTCGCACCAGCCGCGTCACCAGCGAAGTCTTTTCCAGAAAGACCGGTTCGTCTTCCCTGCCCTTCACGAGCAGATGGCTGATCTCTTCGTGACGACCGCGCGGTTTGACAATGCCAACCAGCGGCAACCCGGCCAGTCCGATTTCGTGCAACGCCGCCGCCGCTGACGACAACTGCCCTTTGCCGCCGTCAATGAAGACCAGGTCGGGCAGTTGTTTTTCTTCTTTCAACAAACGCGAATAGCGACGATAGACGGCCTCGCGCATCGAGGCGAAATCGTCCGCGCCCTCGACCGTCCTGATGATGAACTTGCGATAGTCCGACTTCTTCATCTCGCCGTCTTCGCAAACGACCATCCCGGCCACGTTCTCCGCGCCCTGAATGTTCGAGATGTCGAACGACTCGATCCGATGCGGGTACGACGGCAGGCCAAGAATCTCCTGCAACTCTGCCAACACTTTCGACCAGTCGGGCTTGATTACGCGGAAGCGTTGATCGAAGCCGAGCTTGGCGTTCTTTTCGACTAGGTCAATCATCTCGCGCTTTTTGCCGCGCTGTGGATCGAGTATCTGCACGCGACGCCCGCGCTTTTCGGTCAGCACCTCTTCGAGCGCCGCCCGGCTGTCCCAATCAACCGGCACGTGAATTTCGAGCGGCACGTAATTGCCGATCGTGTAGTACTGTTCGAGCGCCGCGCCGAGAAATTCAGACGGGTTGAAATCTTCGAGCGGAATATCTTCCCAGTAAAATTCGCGCCGCCCGACAATCCGCCCCTCGCGCATCGTGAACAGGTGCAGCGACAACTGATGCCCTTCGCGGTAATAACCGAAAATATCAATGTCCAGGTCGAGTTGCGCCATCATCTTCTGATGCTCGCTGAGCGAGCGAACGGTCTTGAGCAAGTCGCGGTATTTGGCCGCCTGCTCAAACCGCAATTCTTCGGAAGCCTTCAGCATTCGCGCTTCCAGCTCAGCGGCCAGTTCACGGTCTTTGCCTTCGAGCAACAGCTTCACGTCCTGTACCGTTTGCCGGTATTCATCCGGTTTACACAAATCTTTTTGACACGGGCCGAGGCAGCGTTTGATCTGATACTCCATGCAGGGCCGCCCGGCGCGCTTGTAAATTTCATAGACTTCATCCGAACAAGTGCGCATCTGGAATTCGCGGTTGATGAGCGAAACGGTCTTGTCGGCCAGCGACGCGGGCAGGTAGGGGCCGTAATAAGCCGCGCCGTCTTTTTCGACTTTGCGCGTCTTGAAAATGCGCGGGAAGTCTTCGTTGATCGTGAGCTTCAGGTGCGGGTAGGCCTTGTCGTCCTTGAGCATCACGTTGTAGCGCGGCTTGTGCAGCTTGATCAGGTTCGATTCCAGGATCAGGGCTTCGGCTTCGGTGTCGGTGACGATGAACTCGAAATCAGAGATGCGCGCGACAAGTTCCTGCGTTTTGGCGTCCATCGCGCGCGAACTTTGAAAATACTGGCGCACGCGGTTGCGCAGGTTCTTGGCCTTGCCGACATAGATGATCTGGCCCTTCGCGTTCTTGTGAAGATAGCAGCCGGGTTGGGTTGGCAGATTCTGTAACTTCTCGTCGAGCGTCATACATTGAAATTATGAACGATGGATGAAGAACCTTGAAGCGGGGACAGAATTATCTGTCCTTCATTCATCGCTCATAGTCCAGCGCCAGACACTCTAAACTCGGCCAAACCAGGTGACTTCGGAGAGCCTTACGCGGAAAGCCTCGAATGCCGAATCGCCGACCGCTAGAAAGAAAGCTTCAACGCGAACTGGACGACGCGCGCCGATTCGCCGATGGCCACGATGGACGCGCTGCTCGGCGTCGAAGCGGCGGCGCAGCACGTGCGCCCGAACTGGGTTGAGGTGATCGAGGGGTTGCCGAGCGTGGCGTCGCGCGGCGTCTCGAAGTTCGGATGATTGAGCGCGTTGAAGGCTTCGGCGCGAAACTGCAGCTTGACGCGCTCGGTCACGTTGAATGTCTTCATCGCGCCGAGATCGAGATTGGCGTAGCCTACGCCCCTGAAAACATTGCGCCCCTGCGAGCCGTTCGAGCCGGGCGCCGGGTAATCGAATTGCGCGCGGTCATCCGGCGACAGAATCGAAGGGCCGATGAAGCCGGGAATATCGCGCAGTTTCACCTCCGGCTTGCGGCCCACAATTTCAGCGCGCGAGACGTGCGAATCGTGATTGCTGAGCACGCTGGTGTTGACCTGAAACGGCTGCCCCGTCATCAGCGTGAAGATTCCGCTCAAACTCCAACCGTCAAACAACTGTTTGCGCCAACCAGCCGCGCCTCCCACAAGTTTTCCGAAAGGCAATTCGTAAACGCTGTTGGCGACCAGCGTGTGCGTGCGGTCGAAATCCGAGACGGCGCGGTCGGCGCGCCAATCGCGAATGTCGGTCGGCGTGCGCGAATTGGCCGTCGCCAGTCCGCCGCCCGAAAACGAGGCCACAGGATCAACCGACATGTCGTCAATTGACTTGCCCAGCGTGTAGGCCACGCCGAACGACAGCCCTCGCTCGAAGCGGCGCTGCGCCGAAACCTGCAGCGAGTGATAGTAGGAATCGGCGCCCGAATCGAGCCAGAAGATTTCGGCGAATTGCGGGTTGGGGCGGAAGAAATCATCACGGAACGGATTGCCATTGGCGTCGCGCCGCTGGCTGGGAAGAATGTTGGCGTCAATGACAGCGGCCACATTGCCGAGCGCGTTGCGCAACAAATTGGTCTGAGTCGCGGTGTTGTTCAGCGTATTCGGATCCGAAAGCATCAGCAGAATGCCCGGCGCGAGCGGCTTCACGCCCGCCGGACACGCCGTGCCGTCGGGCCTGCATCCGTTGAGCAGGTTTTGCTTCGCCGCCAGAAAAGATTCGACCAGGCCGTCGTGATCCGTGCGCGTCTGATTCAGATTGTAAGCGCGCAACAACCGCAAGCCGCGTTTGCCGACGTAGGCCGTTTGCAACACTACGCCGAACGGCAATTCGCGTTGCACGCTCAAATTCCATTGGTGAATGGTCGGCAACTTCAGATTCGGATCGAACGCGCCGATGGCCGGCGCCGAACCTTTCGGGCGAAGCGGCGGAGTGTAAAACGACGATGGCTTGCGGTCGGGCGGAGGCAGTTCCGTCGGGAAGCCTTCGCCGATGCGTTTCGGCGAGATGTCCACAGCGTTTCGCACATCGCGCGTGACCAGTCCCGGCGTCTTGCCCGCAATCGCCGTCGCCTGAAAAGTCGAAATCGGATCGAAGGCGACGCTGTAACCTGCGCGCAGAACAGTTCGTTGATTCAGGCTGTAGGCGAAGCTCAAACGCGGCGCGACGGCCTTCCAGCTTGCGTTGTCGTACCAGCGGTCGGCCTTGACGAAGCTGACCAGATTGTTCGGGTCGAAGATGTCGGGGCGGCGGTTCGGCAAATAGACCCGGTCTCCGGCTTCGGTCGGCGGCAGGACGATTTCCCATCGCAAGCCGTAATTGAGAGTCAATCGCGGCGTCAATCGCCATTCGTCCTGCGCGTAAGAATCGAATCGTTTGTAGCGAATGCCGATGTTGAAGATGTTCCGTGCGCCGAGGAACGAGTCGGAAGTCGGATCGCTGATGAAGGTCTGCGAAATCTGCGCCGGGATGCCGAGCAGTTCGTTCACCGCTTGCAGCAATCGCCCGTTGTCCGCGCCGTTGATGCCCGGCGTCGTTCCGCGAGCAATCGGCGGCAGCGAGGCGAAACCCGTCGAGACTCCCGGCGTGCGCGTCGCCTGCGCGAAGTTGATCGCCGGCGCCAGCGACAATCCGCCCGCCACTCCGCGCGAATCGTCGTGCCGCAGCAATCGAATGTTCACGCCGAAACGAAAGTTGTGATCGCCGCGCGTCCAGCTCAGATTATCAACGAATTGAATCGTCGTCAGCGTGCGTTCGTTGTGCGGCGAATTGCTGAGCGGGTGGGTGACGTTCGACAGGATGAACGGCTCGACGTTCGGATAATCCGGATTCGATTCGCCGTTGGTGAAGACGAACGTGAATCGCGCCAATCCTAGCGTCAGTTCATTGACAACGTTGCGATTGACGACCGCGCGATGATTGAGCGCCAGATTCAACGACGTTCGCCCGACTTCGCCGAGCGGAGGAAGATCGGGAAAGACGCGCGGGAAGCCGTTGAGCAGATCGCCTTCGACCGTGTCGTAATCGGCGTAAAGCAATCGCCCGAAGACGCTGTGGCGGTCGTTGATCGTGTGGTCAACGCGGAAGAGATAATTCGGCCCCTGCGTCCGCGAAGGCGTGTTCCAGGCGTAACCAGCGGTGTTCAATCCGTCGCCGATGGTGAAGACGTTCGGCGCAGGATATTTATCGAGCAAAGCTTTGACCTTCGGATCGAGGCCGCGCTGCGCGCCGGGGATGAGCCGGTTCGGATCGTCGCCGAAGATGTCGTATTCGGCCACGCAGTTCGTCTTGCGCGTCGCGTCGCACGGCAGGACTTCGGGCCGCAGGCGCCCTGTGCCCGGTTCGACCAGCAAGACCGAATTGCCGGTGATCGTCACGCCGCTGATGCGGAACGGATTGGCGGGATCAACGACGAAGTAACGGAAGACGCCGCTTTTCGCCTGCGGCGTGTAAACGACCGGAATGCCGGTGACGGCGGCGATGGGCCGCGTCAGGATGATGCGCTGATTTTGAAAGCTGGCGAAGAAGAAGGTTTTCTTTTTGATGACGGGGCCGCCGATTTCAAAACCGAACTGATTCACTTTCAGATCGGGGCGCGCGAACTTTTCAGCCGTCAACCGGTCGCCGCGCGAGAGAGCGTCGGCCTTGAACGCGTTGTTGTAAAAATCGTTGGCGTTGAGCGCGGTGTTGCGAAAGAACTCGAAGAGCGTCCCGTGATACTCGCTCGCGCCTGAGCGCGTGACGACGGCGATTTGCGCGCCTGAATTGCGCCCCTGCTCGGCGGTCGCGTTGTGCGTCGTGACCCGATATTCCGCGACGTTGTCGGGGGTGATGCGATAAACGTTCTGCTGCGGATTCGGGATCGAAGGCTCGTTGGCGTCAACGCCGTCAATCGTCACGTCGAACGCCCGGTCGCGCGAACCGTTGACGTGCGTGCCCGAACCTTCGCCGAGATTGGTGCGCTGAATCAAGCCCGGCTGGAGCGTGATGAGCGCGAACGGATTGCGCCCGTTGAGCGGCAGATCGGTGATCGCCTTGCGCTCGATCACGTCGCCGAGCGAGCCGTTGCTGGTCGCCAATCGTTCACGCGCCGCCGTCACGGTGATCGTCGCGGCGGGCGACCCGACCTGCAGCTTCACGTCAATGATCAAAGGCTCGCCGACCGTCAGGCGGTTGCGCGAACTTTGAAAAGTCCTGAAGCCGGAAGCCGCGACCGTGATCTCGTATTCGCCGACGGGCATTGCGGGGAAGTTGTAAGCGCCCGCTGAGTTCGTCTTCGCGCTGTGAGTCACGCCGGTGGCCTCGTGGCGAATGCCGACCTCGGCGCCGGCGACGACCGCGCCATTCGGATCGGTGATCGCGCCCGCGATGCGCGAAGTTCCGGTCTGCGCGAAGAGCGTCGCGTTGAGGGCGAAGAATGGAAGACAACAGATGGCGAGCGCGAAGAAGCGTCGAATCAAAAGAGCTTTTGCCGAAGTTGGCATTGAAATTTCTCCTGATTTTTCTGCCCAACATTTTTCTGTTGGAACCACTTTCAACAGAAAAATGTTGGGCAGAAAAATTCCCCAGTTCAAAATCCACATCAAGGTTGCGAGAGATGGAAGCTGACGACGTTCGATCCCTTGCCCGCGTTTTGCGCCTGAACGCTGAACGGCCCTGTCTGCCCGCGCGGATCGAAGAACACGTAGAAAGTGTTGGCCGAGGGCCTCGACACTCGCAGATGCTCCTTGTAGCCGTCGGGATGAATGAGCGCGGCGTGAACGTGTTGCAGGAAATTGCGCCCATTGACGACGATCTGTCGCTTTCCATTGACCGCCCTGCCCTCTTTCACTTCGTCAATCTCCGGCGAAAAATTTGCCGGCAAGACATCGAAAGTCCACCAGTCGGATTGAGACCCATCAGCCAGATCCACCCTGATGCGGTATTCGCCCGGATTGTTGTTGAAGTCGGCCAGCAGGACGAAGCTTTCAGGCGTGACATTCAACACCGCCGCGCCGCTCAGATTGGCGCCGCTGCCTCCGCCCGGAAAAACCATCATGACGCTCAGCCCCGGACGAAATCCCCGGCCATTGATCTTGATCTGCTTATCCCCGATCCACGCGGGCGGAGAGGCCGGTTCGATTGAATCAATCTGCGGCTGAACGGCTGAAGCGTCTCCGATCTGCGATCCGTGGAACTGGACGCCCGCCGGATCGCCGGCGTTACTCGATGGCTTTTCTGAGGAATGATTGGCAGCGAAGTTTGCGCCGCCCACAATCTCCGCCGCGCGATTGCTTCTGATTTTTGTCACTGTCCAGACGGCGAGCGCCAGCGCCGAGATGACGATTGCGGCGGCAATCAACATCCATCCGTGAAACGTCGTGTTTCGCCCGCTCGCCGCAGAAGCCGAGGCGGTTCTTTCTTCCTCAGCAATTGACGACGCCCGCGCGTTTGCCGCCGCCGGGCGCTCCGGCTGCTCGAACCGCTTCGCCTCGAACTCATCATCGAGAGATGGAAGAAGCGCGGGCCTGACGCCCGAAGCCGCGCCCACTGCGGACAGATAACTGTGAGTTGATATGGCTGGCGGCGATTCGATCACACGAACCAGCGGCAGGAAACGATAGCCTCGCCCCTTTAGAGTTTCGATCAGCATCGGCTTTTCAGGGTCGTCACCCAATTCGTGCCGCAGATTCGAGATGTTGACGTTCAAATTGGCCGAAGGGCTGTCAGGCGATCCCTGGCTGGTTCCGCCCCAGACCGCTCTGGTAATTTCGTCTTTCTCCAGAATCTGGCCGCGATTCTCGATCAGAAAGACCAGCAACTCGAAGAGCTTCGGTCGCAGCGGGATGACCTCTCCACCTCGTGACAATGTCCGCTCATTCAAATCCAGACGGAAATCCGCGAACTCATAAATCCGTTGATCCTGTCTTCCCATAAGCCTCTTACCTCCTTTTGGCCGGATTTTGGCTGCTTTTTACAGGCTTTTACCGATTTTTTATTTGATAGAAATCAGAGCGAATTCGTAAGCTGCGTCTCGGCCAGCCCGGGGCAAGTTCATGCGAATTCCATACGCGTTGTGGGCCGTACTGCTTGAGGCCAGAAGTAAATCTAGACAGTCCGGATCGAATGTCAGCTTGGCAAACTGAAAGCTTGGCTATGAAACCGAAGCCGGAAGTTGAAGAGCCGCTGAACGCTCTTCGCGCCGCCGACCTCGAAGTTCGTTTGTGTGTTCGGGCGAACGCACATTAATCGAACTTCCCTGCGCTGGTCAAGCACCCGGAATACTAAGGTCATCGGCTGTCAGAAGGCCCTGCGCCGATGGCAACAAACGCGTCTTCAGTCTGGCTGCGGCCAATCGGCCCTGGCCGCAGCCAAAAATTCAGATTGGAGGGGACACAAGTATGTTGCAGGAATTGCTTCACCAATTGCTGGGCATCGCTTCAGACCAGTTGACGTGGCAGGACTACGCCGTCGCCGCCGCCGGCGCCGTGATCTTTCTGACGCTCAGGCCCGTCTTTCGCTCGCTCTTTTTTGCGATCAAACGCAGCGCGCGCATCGCCAAGACCGCCTCGCTGATTGTTTGTCTGGCGCTGGCGGCGAGTTGGGCGGGGCTGGCTCTCAACGTCTTCGGGTACTTGATGACTCTGACGATCATCCTGCCTGTGTTGGCGCTGATCCTGATCGGGGCCACAACCTACGTCTTCGTAGCCAGAGAGGAATAGGAGGCCGCCATGCCCGAACCATCCGCAGACAACACGCAGCCGAAATCGAACAATATGCGTTCGGCCATCATCATCGGACTCGGCGGCACGGGACAGGAAGTGATCTCGATGATCAAGCGGATGATCATTGAACGATTCGGCGGCCTCGATAAGCTGCCGATCGTCGCGTTCCTGCATCTGGACACAGCGACCGAAGAAGCGAAATTGACACCCGCAAGCGTCCTCGGCCAGGACATCAGCCTAACTCAACCCGAACGCGTGACGCTCAAAATGCCGACGATAACCGACGGCGGCGCGTCGTATCTGGCTCTTCGCCCGATGATCCGCGAATGGTTCCCGCCATCGCTCAAGATCGAGAACAACTTCGCGCTCGGCGCCGGGGCGGTGCGCGCTTTCGGGCGCATCGCCTTCGCTGAAAATGCGCAGCAAATCGAGAAGGCGATTGACGACTGCGCCAAGCGCGTCAACGACGACGACCGGCGGCGCTTCGTCGCCGAACGCTGGGGCGCGGTGGATGACGGGTTGGATGTTTACATCGTCTGTTCGCTGCTCGGCGGGACGGGCAGCGGCACTTTCATTGACGCCGCTTATCTGGCGCGCAACGTCGCCCGCCGGATCCATCCCCAAGCTCAAACGCTCGGCTTTCTGGTCATCGGCGGCGGCAGTTCGGTCGAGAGCGTCAACCTCGCCAACTGCTACGGCGCGCTGAAGGAGCTTTCCTATTACTCGACCCAGGCGCGGCTCTTCAACGATTCGCTTCCGAGCGCCTTCGACGTGCAATACCCGCGACTCGACCGCCGGGTCGAAAGCAAGAACGATCTGCCATTCGATTTCTGCTATCTGGCCACGAACTTCAACGAGCAGCAGGCGCAGTTCCCAAAAGCCGCGCTCTTCGAGCTGGTCGCGCAAAACATCTTCCTCGAATTCACGCCGGGCGTGGCGGCGTCGAAGCGCGGCATTCGCAGCAACATCGCCGAGCACGGCTTCCGCGATCTGGACGGGCGTTTGCGGCAGGCGCAATCGTTTCTCTCCTTCGGGCTGGCGACGATTGAATTCCCGGCGCTGCGCGTCGAAGACTGTCTGGCTTACCGGCTGGCGGGCGAAGCGATGGATTATTTCAGCTTCAGGAACGCGCAACCCGACAACGGATTGACGCAGCAGGTTGACCGCGACATTCAGGATTGGGGGCTTGATCCCGAACGGCTGATCAAATCGCAGATCACCGACGATTCGGGTCTGACATTGATCAAGGCGGCGGCCGAAGCCAACAACAAAAAACAGAGCGAATTGCAGAAGTACCTGCCCCGCCATCAGCGCGATCAACTGCCGGTTTATCTCAACAATCATCTCGACAACGCGCGCGACGATGTGCGCGTGACGCTCGACCAGCGAACGCGCGGCGGCGCCATCGTACAGATCGAAAAGAAAGCGGAGCGGCTGCTGGGCGAAGTCATTGGCGTCTTGCGCCGCCGCGTCGCTGAGCGGATCGGCAACCCCGTCATCGGCGTCAAGAACACTGTGGAATACCTGAACGTATTCGAGAGCCGATTGAAATCCTTCGAGAAGAATTACCACGCGGCGGAAAATCAACACCAGAAAAACGCCGCTCGAATCGCCGAGCGCGAAACCAAAGCCAGAACGCGCGTCCGCGCCAACCAGAACGACGCCTCCGACGGCGAGATGCGGACGCTGGTCAACGACGCGCTCGCGGCCTCGCTCGAATTCTCGCAGGCTGCGATTCTGGAATACGCCAATCTGCAGGCGCGATTGGCGCTCATCGGCGAAACCGACGAGCAGGGCGGATGGAAGGGCGAATGCCTGCTCAAGGAGATCGGGCGGTTGAGAAACCAGATCGCTGAATTCACCTCGCGCCTCGCTCAATTTTCCGGCGAATTCGTCGGGCAGCGCGAGCGCGACGAAAACGGGCGCGAAATCTGGAACGGCGGCAAACACGCCGATCTGCGCCGCAACCTGACCGTCGGCTCTTACAACTCCGACGTCCTGATTGACCCTGACGAGATTGATGAACTTTACCGCAAATGCGTTACGAGGCCGGCGGATGAGTACATCGCGTTGAAGAGCAAAATCGAGGAGAAGCTCGGCAAAGACGGCGCGTCCGAAAGCATTTTCAGGCTCGTGCTCGAACAACCGGAGCAGGTCAAACACACCTGCGTCGAAGCCGCGCGCCCCAAATTCGAGGAGGTGCGCAAGACTTCGATTGCGGCCAAGCTCGCCCGGCTCTCGCAGGACGACGTTAATCGCCGCGTGCGTGAAGCCGCGCGCCGCTCGCACGTCCTGCTGCGCTTCGACAACAGCAGCCTCTCCGCGCTCGACGAAAATAAAGGCGGGCGATTGACCAGCCACAACCCGGAATTCCATTCGCCCGCCAAGTTCGCCACCTGCCATCCGTCAGAGGACGAACAGGTCAACCTCAAACCTGCGCCGGGACATCAACAGTCAAAGCTCGCCGTCGCCTTCAACTCGCAGGTTACGGACATCGAGCACGAAACATCTCTGCCCGACCGCTATCGCCTGGTCTTCGTGCGCGAGAAGGGCGTCTTCCCGCTTTATTGCATCGCCGATCTGAAAGACCTCCGCGAGAGTTACCAGAGCGAGATGCGCCAGCACAACGCCAAGCCGCGCGAAACCGATTGCCGCATCATTGACATCATCCCTGACCTCTTCCCGCGCGATCCGCGCGAGGAGAAGATGCCCGAACGCGTCGCGCGCGCTCTCACCCTCGGTCGCGCCTTTAAATTCGTCCGCCAGGATCGGAACGCGCAGACGGAAGAGCCGGCTTTCATCTATTCGTTCCGCAACGAACACGGACGATTGAACGAGATCGTATTGGGCGGCGATTACGAAAACTCCAGGCGGGCGATGGCCGAACGCCAAATCGCCAAAGAGATCAACCGCGAACGAACAGGCGAGCAGACCTGGCTCGAACATCTGGAAAAGCGGCTCGAAGCGGAAGGCCGCAAACCCGTCAAGCTTTCGGAGAAAGGCGCGTTGTGGACGACGCTTCAGGAATACCTCTCCGAACTGAAACGCGATCTGCCCAACGGCGAGACCGACAAGGTTTATGAACGCGAAGCCGAATTCATCGAGAGCTTCTGCGACACGCATCGCCTGCGTCCGCCGGAAGGACTGCGCGGCGATCAAACTCAACCCGCGCGCGAAACCTCGCCCACCGCGCCGCCGACTCAACCTTTCGATTACGCCGCGCCGACTCAGACCATCGGCGCGGACGAATTGAATTTCCGCGAACGCGTCACGCTCAAGCTGCGTCGCGGCAATGGCCCGCTGCCGCTCGATGTGATCACCAAACTGATGCAGGAGGGCATCGAGGATTACAACCTCTCGCCCGGCGCCGCCAAACAGATCATTGACGACGCTCAACGCGAAGCGACGACAGGAGCGGGACCGGGCGCCGCCGCCATCGAAAAATACCGCGAGTTGTGCCGCGACATTCTCGAAGGCGGCGCCGCTTACGACGAACAGCGCGGGGCGCTCGAAGACAAACGCCGCCGGTTGAATCTGACACCCGCTCAGGCGCAAACAATCGAGAGCCTGATTGAAGATCAAATCAGGCGCGAGCAAAGCCACGCCTATCTGAAGGAGGTGAAGTGATGGCAGCCAAAACGTGGAAGTGTCTGATGCCTGGTTGCCCCAGCCGCTTCAACGATCCGAACGATTCGCTCCGCGGCCTGTCCGCGAACGTCTGCGCCGGTTGCGGGCGCGGACGATACGTGCCGCACGCGCTCGGCGGCGGGATTCTGGCCGTGCTCGTGGCCGTCATTGGCGGCGTCATCTGGCTCGCCGGGATGCCCTCGCGCAGCTACGCCGAGAAGTACACGATCTACCTGCGCAACGACGGGCGAATTGACGAGAAGGAAGAAAGCGAACTCGCCAAAATCGCGGAGAAGTATCGCCTCGGCGGCGACGCCATCGCGCAGATTCAGGACGAAGTCAGACAACGGCTCGGCTTCAACGCGAAGCCGACGCCGCCAGGGCTGACCGTAACTCCGGCGCCGCCAGATCGGTCAACCGGCGCGAACCTCGCGTTGGTTGCGCTGCTCCACAACATTTACAGCGATCATCTGAAATCCGCCGACGAACAACAACTTCTCGCCGACGCGATCAGGCGGCAACGACTCGACCAATCGCAGGGCGAGCAGCTTGAACAGCAGGTGAAGGCGCAGTGGGAACGCGCGCAGCCGTATTTCGAGCGCGGATTAACGGCGGCCAGACAAGCCAGACATCAACCGGCCATCGAAGAATTTCAACGCGCGCTGGCCGAAGACCCCGACAACGCCTGGATTCTGGCCAATCTGGCCGCCGCTTATTTGCAGGCGGGCCGAATCGAAGACGCCGAAGCCAGTTGCCAGCGCGCGCTCGAATTCGACCCCGGCAACTGGCTGGCGCATTACAACCTCGGCTCGTATCACGCCAGGCAAGGACAGAAAGACGCGGCGATTGACGAACTGCAGCAGGCGCTCGAATGCGTCGCCGAAGACCGCACGCAGCGCATCACCCGCGACGACGTGATCGGCCAACTCCGCGCCGACCGCGCGCTCAGTTCGATCCGGCAGGACGCGCGATTCCGACAACTGCTGGCGCGGAACTGAACCCGCGCCAGCGGCGGCGGGCGTGGCTCTCGGACGTGGGTTAACCTGAGCCACGCTCGTTACGCCGATCATGAGGAGGTCAGTATGAAAAACTCGGCAATCAAAACACTGGCGCGAATATCGGGCGCGATCATCTGCCTCGCCTGCGCCACCACAGCGTTCGGCCAGTTCAACGACTGGAAGGGCCAGAAGATCGAAGCCACGTTGAAGCGCAAACGCCCGCCGCAGGTTTACCTGCACGGCACGGGAGTCAAGTTGGACATCAATTCGACGATCCATCGCGGGCGCGATTACCGCGCGCAGATTCAGTCCCGGCTCGAAAGCGGTTTGTTCGCGCAGGATTCACGCCTGCGTCCAGGCGCGGAGACAATCATTGTCTGCAACATCACGCGACTGGACGCGGACGACAACGAGTGGCAATCGCGCGCCGCGACCGAACGCAGAAAGGTCGGCGAACAGCAGGTATACAACCAGGAGAAAAGGAAGATGGAGACGAAAGACGTCTATAGGGACGTCGAGGTGACGCGCCGCTACAAGATTGTCAAAGGCGGCATCAGCATCAGCTATAAGGCGCTCGACGCCAAGTCCAAAGCCGTGCTCGACGCGCAGAATATCCAGCAGAGTTTCAGCCAGGATTACTCCGAAGGAACCGGCGCGCCCTCTGAATATGAGGTCTGCGAGCAATTGATCAACGCCGCTATTGACCAGATCGTGATGAGGCTGGCGCTGACCACAGAACCCGTCAAAATCTTCTTGCCGCGCGGCAAAGTCGAAGACGTGAGCAAACTGGGTCAGGCCGGCCTCTGGGAAAAGATGCGCGAGGGGATGAAGAAGATGGGGGAACTCAAAAATCCGAAGGACGAAGCCTATCGTCAATTCGGTATCGGAGCGGCGAGCGAGGGAATGGCTTATTTGGCGGAAGACCTAACCACCACGCAAACCTTGCTCGAAGCGGCCGTCGTTCACTACAACCAGGCCATCGAGATGAAGTCGGACGAGAAGTATTTCCTCAATCCGCTCAAGCGCATTGAAGAATCGCTGGCCCAATACAAGAAACTCTCCAGCCAACTGGCGCTTTACGCGCAATCCCGCACAATCCAGAAACCGGCGGGCGGCGAAGATGGCTCAAGAGGGACCTTGACACAGCCGGTTCCGGCGCCACGCGCGACTCCGGCGCCCGCTCCGAAGCAACCGGCGCCGAGTGGGGCGGTAACCAACCAGCAGGTGATCGAGATGGTCAAAGCAGGGCTGAGCGAGGCGATCATAATCACCAGCCTCAAGAGAACGCCCGCAGTGCAATTCGACCTCAGCCCACAGGGCTTGATCGAATTGGGTACCAATAAAGTTTCAGAGGCCATCATCAACGCGATGCAGGCGCGGCAGAACCAGCGGCAAGCTCCGCCGCGCCGCAAATCATCCACCATACGCAAAAACGATTGATCAGCAGAGAGGGCAGTTATGCCGAAGAAGATCATTCAGACAGTGATCGTCGCCGCGATCGTCCTGGCCGGCGGATTAAGCCCGCGACCACGCGCCGTCCGCGCGCAGCAGGAGAGATGTGACAGCGCCGCCGATTTTGTCGTGCAAGCCCGCGAGCAGGCGCGCCCCGGCCTCGACCGAATAGAGGCTGCGCGATTGCGGCAATTGCTCAAATCCGCCACCAGCTTGTGCGCTGGCAATGGCGACGCCTGGTATTACCGCTATCTCTACTCGCTCCAGTTAGGCGATAAGCGCGACGCCGATTACGCGCTCGGCGAGGCGCGGGCATTCAGAGCCTCGGGGCTGCGGCGAATGGACAATCCGTTCACGCCGGTCGCCGCCGCAGCGGAGGTCAAGCTCCCTCCCATCGTGCGCGAAAAATGGGCGCTCATCATCGGCATCGGCAAATTCCAGGATCAAGGTATCAAACCGCTCAGATACACGGCCGAAGACGCCAAAGACTTCGCAGCCCTGCTGACCGATCCGAGATACGGTCGTTTCAAGCGATCCAACGTGTCGCTGCTGACCGACGCGGACGCGACCACCACCAGAATCAAATCCGAGATCGAACACCTGAGCGAGGTGGCCAAGCCGGAAGACCTGGTCGTGATTTACGTCAGCACGCATGGCTCCCCGCGCGACCTGTCCTCGCTCGACGTGAATTACCTCGTCACTTACGACACCAATCCGAGACGGCTTTATACGACTTCGTTACCGATGGTGAATGTCACCATGGACGCGAAGAAGATGATCCGGGCGGCGCGCATGGTGATCTTCCTCGACACCTGCTTCAGCGGCGCGGCCACTCTGCCCGGCGCTTTCAGTGAAAGCGCCATAGCGCGCGCGCCGAGCAATCCCAACGCCGGATCGGGCGCCGCCGATGGCTCCAGGGCGGTAGATTTTTTCGTCAGCGGCGTCTCTCAAAAGATGCTCAGCCAGCCCGGCGAAGGCGCCGGGCGCGTGACCATCAGCGCCAGTCAACACGACCAACTCTCGTGGGAAAGCGCCGCGTTGGGCAACGGCATTTTCACCTATTATCTGATTGACGCTCTAAAACAGAACGGCGGGATGAGGACTGTCGGCGAAGTCTTCAATACGCTGCGCGACCAGGTCACGCAGCGCGTGCGCGCCGAGAAGAACAGACTCCAGGTTCCGAGCATCGCCCCCGACCCGCCGCCCGCCGACATCCGCATCGGCGTCCCGCCGCAATCGAACTGAAAATCCCCGGCCCGCCGCCGCCGGGCTGGGTAATCGCATTCAAGCTTAGGAGGTCGAATGATCAACGCATCGCATCACCACCAACATCGCCATCAGGCAAAACACCGTTTCTCAGTGTGGCTGCCGCTTGTTCTGGCCTTGTCGCTGGCTTCTCCGCTCGCCGCGCAACAGAAGAAGCAGACAAAGGGCGCCGAGCCGCAAGGCGCGAAGTCTATTTTTTACAATCCGTCCACTGGCGCGGCCAGCAATCCCGCGCCAGAGCAAAAAAGCAAAAAACAACAGTCAAACAGCAAAATCCTGACTACCCGTCGTGGCAAGCCGAAATCCGAGCCGGAGAAACCGCAGGAAGCTGAACCGGAGAAACCGCAGGAGGCTGGGCCGGAGAGACTGCAAGCGGTTTCGGCTCAAAATCCGGCGCTTCATTATTGGTTCGAGATGGAGGGCAGGGGCAAAGTCAGTGAGGATCACATCTTTTACACCGGCGACCGTCTTCGTTTGCACTTGCGCAGCAACATCGGCGGATACCTGACTCTCTGGGCTTACGATCCAGCCGGAAACAGCAATCTGCTCTTCCCCACGTCCAATTCTTCCGGCTCTTCCGGCTCTTCGGCAGAAAGCAGAGCGTTGACCTATTCGGAAAACGACGGGTATGTGCAAGCCAATACCGACTATTCGCCGGGAGTGATCACGTTTACTCCGCCAGCCGAAGACGAACGGCTCCTGATTTTCTTCTCGAAGTCAAAAGACGACGTCCCGGCGCCGCAAGACAACCGCCTGACCGCCGAACAAATCAACCAGGCGACACAGGCCGAAGGAGGCAAGTCCCTGTCGTTCGAGGAGGAGAAGAAAGACCAGGCGACCTTCGGTTCTTACGTCGCCAATCAACGCGGCGGCGCCATCGCCAAAGAGATCAGGCTCAAACATCGCCCACGCAAAGAGTAAATCAGTGAAATCGCCCTGTGATGTCCGACAAGCCGCCGGCTTGTCGTGGCTCTCGCAGTGGACGATTACCGGAAACAACGACAAGCCGGCGGATCGCCGGACATTTTTGGAGGAAAAACAATGAGCACGGATTTTTCTCCCGTTGACAAATCCTGTCCGAATTGCGGCGGGAACGCCGCCGCCGATTCGAGATTTTGCAGGCATTGCGGTTTCAATTTTGCTGAACCTGTTCCGCCTTCGCCCGCAGCAGAGCCTCCGGCTGGCGGCGCGGCGAACAAAACCAGATACGCGTTGCTGGCGGTCGGATTGGCGTTGACGCTGACGCTGGCGGTTGGCGGAGTCTTCATCTATAAAAGTCGGCGTAACGCGGCTTCTTCAGCGGCGCCAAGTCAAACAATGGGCCAGAACGCGCAGCGTCTGGAGGAAAGAATCGTTCGGGGCGAGGCTTTGACCGCCGCTGATCTTGCCGGTTTGACATCGTATGAGCTTCGCGTGTTGCGAAACGCGCATTTCGCCAAATACGGTCGGAGCTATGACCGGCCCGGCCTGGGAGATTATTTCTACACCCGCTCCTGGTATCAGCCCAACGCCGCTTACAACGACGGCCTGCTCACGGCCACCGACAAGGCGAACATCAGCCTCATTCTCCCGGAGGAAAATCGGGTCAAGGCCGCCGAAGCGGCAGCCGCAGCCAGCGCGCCGCCACCCGACGCATCCGTCGCCGGTTCCCTCTTCTCTTCCGGCTCCTCGCTGACAACCGACAATGTCCAGCGAGCTGTGGATCAGATTCTCGATTGGACTAAAAAAGGCGGCGGGGTAAGGGTTCTGGGAATTCAGGAATTGCCGCAGCAGAACCAGGCCAAAGCCGACATCAGGTTCGAGGATTTTCAATACAATTCAACCGATATGGGAACTCCGGTTTCCAAAGACAAGGTCACGCCTCCTCAACCCAACATCAATTCTCCCAACTACTGGGCGGAGGCAGCCGCATACGTGAACAACCAAGTCAAAGTAACCAGATACTCCGGAGAAGGCGTTGGAATCCTGAAGCATTACAACGATGGCCGCTGGGTTCTGACCAGCGTTCATTTCAATTTCGTCGGGGTAAACGGCGCAGTCACGATTCAGTAGCTGGAAATAAATCATGGACGCAAATCAAATCTACACTCATCTGAAAGATGGGCAATTCCGCGAAGCATTCCAGGCAATCTGGCAGGCGTGGGATGAAGTTCGATGGGAAGCGCGTTTCGTGGCCATCGGCATGCTCGTCTGCCTGCTGCTCGCGTGGATTTATTCGGCGGCGGGTTTTCTCCTGAGTCTGCTCGCGGCGCCTCTGGGAGTCTGCGCGCTGGTCGCCGTCGCTCGCCCTACGCCCGCGCCGAAACGGGTTGATGGGTTTGTTCGCTGGGCCGACGACAAACGGCAAAGAGCGCTGGCCAAAGGAACCTTCTTCGCCAAATGGGTGATGCGTCCTTTCTACGCCACTCTGAGCGGCTCGGCCCGTTTGACCGCCGCGATCAAAGACCCGTATCTGCGCGCCGGCGTGACGATCACGCTGCAAACCTACGCGGTCTTTCTGGCGCTGTTCATCGTCTCGGCGGCCATTTACGCGATCCTGGTTCTGCTCTGCATGGCGCTTGTGTTGTGGATCATTGCATACGCTCTGTCGGAAGGCGGCGGCAGCCGGGGCGGATCAACAGTCGCCAGCGCCTTTCGTCGAGGCTTCTCAGGCCGCTCCGAAACCCGCACGGATTTCTGGGGCGATCAGTATCAGCAGCATTACGACGCGAATTACGACAAAGCGGGCTACACCGAACAGCGAACCGACCTCTGGGGCGATCAATACCAGCAACACTTCTCGCAGCAAGGAGACAAGACTGGTCACTCCGAAGGGCGCGAAGACTTCCTCGGCGATCCTTACACGCAACACTACAACCAGCAGGGCGAGAAGACCGGTTATTCGGAGCGGAAAGAAGACTGGCTGGGCGGCGAATACACGCAGCATTACGACCAACACGGCAATCGCATTGGCCGGTCGGAGGAACGAACCGACCTCTTTGGTGACAAATACACCAAGCACGAGGATGAATAGCCACAGGCCCACTGGGAAAGTTGAAGGAGAAGAACAATGATAACCGTCAAAGTCTGTTACGAATCTTCAGGCAAACCCGCCAAAGACAAAAAGGTTTCAATCGGCGTTGACGAACTGTTTCGCGGCGGCGTCACGAGCAGCGAATGGACTGACAGCAACGGCGAAGCCCATTTCGACGTCGAGCCTTGCCAGGGCAAAGTCTTCGTTGACGGCTCGACCGTTCACAAAGGCTATTTGAAAGGAAGAATCGTCGTCTACGTTTGATCGTTGGCGGCGCTTTGCCGGCGCATAATCGCCTGTGCGCGGGAGGGATTTGAATGAAGTGCAGGATCGCGCTTTTATCATTGCTCTTGGCAACGGCATTCGGGTCGCTCCCGACAAAGAGCCAAACGCCATCATCGCGCCCTTCCTCTCAGGGTAACGCGGCGCGCGTCGAACAACCGTCGCCTTCCAGCGAGCGCTCCGGCGCGGCGTCGTTGGCGGTGAGGCTCGAAAATTCTCTCACCACCAAATTCGTGGACGAGGCGAGTTCGTGCGCGAAACCGGCGGCGGCCAGCCGCTTTGCGGCCAGCGATGGCAGAGTGTGGTTGTGGTTCGACGTGACCGGCGCGACTGTGGGCGACCGCGCGCGCGATGAATGGTACGACCCCGACGGGAATCTTTATCGGTCGGCCAACTGGAACCCGCTGCCCGCCGGCGGTTATCGGTGCTTCTGGGATTCGATCAATCTCGCCAACACGCCAGCGGCGGCCAAACCGGGCCGCTGGACAATCGTGGTCTATTACAACGAAAACTTCTTCTTCAGTTTAAGCTTCACCATCGGCGTGGCCGGCCTCGAACGTCAAACCCTCTCTCGCTCTCTCGGCAACGGCGATCAGTGTCAGGCTCCTGACCCAGTGAGCGTCTTCCTCACCACCGATCAACAGGTCTGGCTCTGGTTCAGCGTCAGCAACGCTCTGCCCGGCGACACCAGTTATGTTGAATGGTACGAACCAAGCGGAAACCTTTACACCATTCAGCGGCAGGGGCCGCCGGGCATCCCCTGGGCAGGCGACGGATGCTTCTGGTATCCGCTGTCACTAGCCAACAATCCGCCAGCCAACAAACCCGGCGCATGGCGCGCGCGCGTCTTTTACAATGACGCGCCGTTTTTCACGACGGCCTTCTCCATCGCCCTGCCGACCAAGACCGGGCCGGTAGTGATTGATGGCACGGACGCCAACGATCACGGCTCGTCCGCAAACGGCGCCAACCAGGATGGCTGGCTCTATATGCAGCGCGTGCTTGAGAGCCTTGCCGATCAAGCGCCGGCTGGCGCCCGGAGGACAGTAGTTTCATTGGGCGCAGGCGGTGACGCTTACGATGCGATTCAATCGGCCTTCGCGCTTTCATCGCTGCCGCGCAACGGGTGGGAGTTGATTTCAATCATCGGAGGCGATGGAATCGGCGCCTGGCTCGATCAAATCTCGACCGCCAACACCGGCATTCTTTATCTGACGACTTACAACCTTGTACCGGGCGATCTCATACCCGAAGAGATGGACGCGATTAACACGCGCGCCGCCCAGATCGCCAAATACGTCAACGGCGTCGGCGGGCGCGGACGCGGAGGCGCGCTTTTCGCAATGGCGGAGGTGAACGCGGGCGCGAACGCAGGCGCCTGGGACTGGTTGCAATCGCTCTTCCCCGGCGTTGTCGTCACGACGCACGGGACGGACGGCGTCAATCGCAGCATCACACTCACCTCCGACGGCGCGCAGGCGTTGCACGGAATCACGAACGCCACGATGGCCAATGTCAGGCCCTGGCATAATTCGTTCACCTCGGTTCAGGGGCGATTGAAGACGCTTGGAACCGCGCCGGATGATTCCGGCGACACACGACAAGTCATCCTCGGCGGATTGGGCGGCGATGTTTTCGCAACCGCCTGCATTCTCAGTTGCGAGGCGACGGTTCCGTCCGAAGCGACATCCGGCGAACCGGTTCGCTTCGCCGGCTCCCACGCCCTCTCGAACTGCTCCGGCGCGCCGGGCTATGAATGGGACTTCGGCGACGGCTCAGCGACCTCGCCTTACCCGAACACGGAACACACATATCAACGGGCAGGAACTTTCATATGGAAGCTGACGGTCAGGCTGCAAGGGATGAGCGATTGCGTCAAATCAGGGACAATCACGATCAAACAGGGCTGCGCCGCTCCTGTAATTCTCGTTCAACCCGACAGCCCGGTCATCGCCAGCGGACAGCCGGCAAATCTGCGTGTGACTTTGAGCGGCGGAACGCAGCCCTTCACTTATCAGTGGTATCAGGGATTGAGCGGCGACACCGCGAATCCGATCAACGGCGCGACCTTCGGCAATTACCCGACGCCGCCGCTGACCGCCACAACGAATTACTGGGTGCAAATCAAGAGCGGCTGCGGCAAGACGACCAACAGCAACACAGCGGTGGTTTCAGTCCTGCTGCCCGGCGGATCGCCTTCGCAGGTGGGAGTCGGGATTGATTTCATTGACCCGGCCTGCAACACCTTCAAAGGATGTGACGGCCAATATATTCGCGCGATCTCCGGCTCGCGCGTCACCATCGAACCGCCACCCACGCTGCGCTCGTTCGATTACGTGGTCAGGAACGGCGCGGTCGCCGATGGCGTCACCAGAATACTGCTCGCGCTCATCAGCGAAACCGAGGTCACCTTTTCGCTCAGGAAGCCGGATCAGAACTTCAGCCCAGCCGACCTCGCCTGGGGCAGGCTGACAACCCTGGACGGAGCCACGCAGGGAGACGGGACATCATTGCGCGCCACGCCGCAGGGCGCCTCGCCGGATAAAGTGGCCTACGCTGTCTACCAAACTCCCGCCGATTTCCCCGCCAGCAATATTTCAACCCAGGTGATTATCCAGGCCACCACGGCCGCGGGGATTCGCCGCCGCCCGCTTTACCTGCATCGCCCGCCGATTGTGATGGTGCATGGAGTTTGGAGCGGCAAAGACGCGTGGGAGGGATTGGAAAAACATTTGAAGGACATCGGGTACGACGAAAAAGGACTCGCCCGTGTTGATTACGGATGTAAGGGTGACGATTGCAAGGGAACCAGGAATTACGGCGGAGCCGGCTCATTCGATCCGCTGGCGACCACGCCCGAATATCGTTATCCCACTGAACGCCTGATTGAAACTGTAGACAATGTGCTGTACCGCCTGCGCGACAGCGGTTTCGCCGCCACACAAGTGGACATCGTCGCGCACAGCATGGGCGGCCTGCTCGCTCGTTCCCGCGCCGCGCGCCGCGCGCAGGTCGGCCCGATCACTCCTTATCAGAGAGCTACCAATTATCAGCAGGGCGACTTTCACAAGCTGATCACCGTCGGCACACCACACTGGGGCACGCCGCTGGCCGATTATTTGATTGCCCGCAGATGCGACCGGGTAGACCTTGCGGGAAATACCGTGAGGCTCGAAACAGCCTTTGAATGGGCCGGTTATCCGATAGGCCCTGCGATTTTCGGTTTTCAGACATCGAGTCCGGAGATCGGCAGTATTTCCACAACCGAAGTCAAATCGCACGCGATCTACGCGACCGCTCCTGACGGCAGCGGCGCTGAAAGGTTTCTCAACCTGGTGATCGGGCTGGCGATTGACGATCCCAACCCGATAAACACAATCTTCGGGGCCGCGCGCATCCACGACACGATCGTTCCGACGCAAAGTCAGCGCGGAGGTTTTACGGGCAATAAAATCACCAGGATTGATGGCGTCGTCCACGCTCCGTTGCCAGGAGCCTCCAATGATATCAATGAAACGGCCTCGCTCGATGTCTGGAACGCGCTGGCCTCGCTGCTCAGGTTCGAGTCCGTCAATTCGGATAAATTCGACAACTTCCTCAAATTCACCGGCGCGGGCAATCCTCCGCCTATCCCTGAAAGCAGTTGCCCGCTCCTGCTCGCCGGCGAGCGGGCGATTGGGGCAGCGGCGACCGTCGCCTTAACGCCTGCGCGCAACGCCCTCTTCCGTCCGGGCGAAACCGTGCCCGTCACGCTCACCATCAACGGCGGCAATAAGACCGACGGAGCGATCTTCTTCTTCGGCGATCAAGCGGCGATTGTTGATGGTTCGGGCGTGATATCTCATTCGTTCATCGCCCCACGAAACCGCGCCGGGAAGATCGAGATTACGGCCTTCACTTTTGGCCCGGGGCCTGAAAATTATCTGGGCGCGACCGAGATCATTGTGCGTCCGAATGCGCCTCCGACTTCGATCGCGGCGACGCCGGCCAATCTTTTGCTGAAGAGCGTCGGGGAGACCAGCCAGATTGCGGTGGTCGGGCAATTCGGCGCCGAGCGAATTGACATCACATCGAGCCTGTCCGGGACGAGCTACGCCGTCAAAAGCGGCGCGAATTCAATCGTCTCGGTCAGCCCCGGCGGGCTGATCACGGCGCGCGGCTTCGGGCGCGACAGTGTCGTCGTCAATAATTCCGGGCAATCGGCGGTCGTCAACGTGCTCGTATCCGCAACCGAACAGACGGCGAATCTGCCTCTCGCCAACGCTTCCGCCGCGAGTTTTCTGAGTTACTCTTTCTCGCCCGAATCCATCGTCTCAGCTTTCGGGACAGACCTGGCCGTCGCGGTGGAAGTCGCCACAACGACGCCGCTGCCGACATCGCTCGCGGGGACGACCGTTTCGGTGACGGACAGCGTCGGGACGCAACGCCTCGCGCCGCTCTTCTTCGTGGCGCCCGGCCAGATCAATTACCAACTCCCGCCGGGCACGGCTCTCGGCGCCGCAACGATCACGGTGACGAATAAAGACGGCCTGATCAGCCTGGGAACAGCGCGCATTGAAGCCATCTCTCCGGGAATATTTTCGGCCAGCGCAAGCGGACAAGGCCCCGCAGCCGCAATCGCGCTGCGCGTCAAAGCTGATGGCTCGCAATCGTTCGAGCCGGTGGCGCGGTTCGATCAGGCGCAGAACCGCTTCATCACGGTTCCGATTGATCTCGGCCCGCCGACCGATCAGGTCTATTTGCTGTTATTCGGAACGGGCTTGAGATTCAACAGCGGCCTATCTTCGGCGGCATTGAAGATCGGCGGTGTGGACTCTCAAGTATTGTACGCCGGGCCGCAAGGCGGGTTTGTCGGATTGGATCAACTCAATGTGAGCCTGCCGCGAAGTCTGGCCGGACGCGGTGAAATGGACGTTACACTGATTGTTGACGGCAAAACCGCGAACACTGTCAGAGTCAGTTTCCGTTGAATGTCATGAGCGGTTAAATATTCAGCTCAGGCAAGCTACTTCGCCACCAAATTGACCAGCCGCTTCGACACGACAATCGTTTTGACGATCTGCCTGCCTTCCAGCTTCGATTGCACGCGGTCGCTGGCCAGCGCGGCCTCTCTCATCGCGTCGTCGGAAACGTCGGCGGGCATCACCACGCGCGCGATCAACTTGCCGTTCAACTGAACCGGGATTTCCAGTTCTTCTTCCTTCGCCAGTTCAGCGTCGAACTGCGGCCAGGCCGACGCGACTACGATCTCCTCGTGACCCAACGACGACCTCAGTTCTTCGGCGATGTGCGGCGTGAACGGCGCTAGCAACTTCGCCAGAGCCTCCATCGCCTCTTTCATTGCAAAACGGTCGGCGTCGGTTATCTCGCCTTTCAACGAACCGTCGAAGGCGTAAATCTCATTCGTCAATTCCATCATCGCGGCGACGGCGGTGTTGAAGTTCATTCGCTCGCCGATGTCGTGCGTGACGCGCTTGATCGTCTGGTGCGTTTTGCGGCGCAGCGATCTTGCGGCTGGCGAAAAGTCGGAATCCGCAATCTGCAATCCGCAATCCGCAATCCGCGTGTGCCATTTGTGAATGATGCGCCAGACGCGGCCCAGGAAGCGCGACGCGCCTTCGGCTCCCGATTCGCTCCACTCCAAATCTTTTTCGGGCGGGGCGGCGAAGAGCATAAACAAACGCACGGTGTCCGCGCCGAAGACTTTGATCATCTCGTCGGGATCAACCGTGTTCTTCTTCGACTTCGACATCTTTTCGATTCTGCCGACTGTCGCGGGGCGGTCGCAGAATTTGCATTTGCCGTCGTTGACTTCGTAAGGGTACAGCCAGTCGTGATCTTCGCAGCGATAAGTCGCCAGGCAGACCATCCCCTGCGTCAGCAGTTTTTTGACCGGCTCGTCGAACGTGACCAAACCCAGGTCGCGCATGATCTTCGTCCACAGCCGCGTGTATATCAGGTGCAGCACCGCGTGTTCGATGCCGCCGATGTATTGATCAACCGGCGTCCAATAGGCCGCGATTTCAGGCGCGAACGGCATCCTGGTGTTTTTCGGGTCGCAGTAGCGGAAGTAGTACCACGATGAATCAACGAAGGTGTCCATCGTGTCGGTGTCTCGACGAGCCGCGCCGCCGCACTTCGGGCAGGTCGTGTTGACGAACGCCGGAGCTTCAGCCAGCGGCGACCCCGTCGTGTTGAAATTCAGATCGTGCGGCAATTCGACCGGCAGTTGCTCTTCGGGCACGGGCACGATGCCGTCGTTCGGGCAATGAATGAACGGGATCGGCGTTCCCCACGCGCGTTGGCGCGAAACGCCCCAATCGCGAATCTTGAAGTTGGTCTTCGCTTCGCCGAAGCCGTGTTTGACAGCGTATGCGGTCATCGCTTCAATCGCTTCTGGAACCTTCATTCCGCTGAACGGGCCGGAATTGACGAGCACGCCGGTCTCGTCCTTAGCGGTAAACGGCGTTTCGACCGGAGCGTCGTCCGCTTCAGTCGAACCGATCAGTTTGATGACGCGCGGAATCGGCAGGCCGTATTTCTTCGAGAACTCGAAGTCGCGTTCGTCGTGCGCGGGCACGGCCATAATCGCGCCCGTGCCGTAACCGGTCAGAATGAAATTGGCCGTCCAGACTGGCAGTTTCTCGCCGCTGAACGGATTGATGACGAACAGGCCGGTGTTGACTCCTTGTTTTTCGCGGCCTTCGGCGATGCGGTCTTCAGGCGAAATGGCTTTCTGTTGCTCGACGAACGCTTTCAATTCATCGCTCGCCTTGCCCGATGCGATCAATTCATCAATCAACTGGTGTTCGGGCGCGACGATCACCGTGTTCGCGCCGAAGATCGTGTCAATGCGCGTGGTGAAGATGCGGATTTTTTTCGATTGATCGCCGGCGATTTCAAAATTGACTTCCGCGCCTTTGCTGCGACCGATCCAGTTGCGCTGCATCGTGATCACGCGTTCGGGCCATCCGCCTTCCAGTGTGTCCAGATCGTCCAGCAACTGGTCGGCGTAATCGGTGACGCGGATGAACCACTGTTCCAGTTCGCGCTGTTCGACCGGCGTGTCTTCGTGGCGCCAGCAGAAACCGCCTTCAGCCTGCTCGTTCGCCAGCGACGTGTTGCATTTGACGCACCAGTTGACGGTCGCGTTCTTGCGGTACAGCAACCCGCGCTTCCACATCTCGATGAAGAACCACTGATTCCACCGGTAATATTCGGGCGTGCAGGAAGCCACCTCGCGCCGCCAATCGTAGCTGAAGCCCATCCGCTGAAACTGGGCGCGCATTGCGTCAATGTTTTCGAACGTCCACTGGTCGGGTCGCGCGTTGTTTTTGATCGCGGCATTTTCGGCTGGCATTCCGAACGCGTCCCAGCCCATCGGATGAATCACATTGTAGCCCTGCATGCGTTTGAAGTGCGACAGCGCGTCGCCGATCGAATAATTGCGCACGTGGCCCATGTGGATGCGGCCCGATGGATACGGCAGCATCTCCAGGCAGTAAAACTTTTCGCGAGCGGGGTCAACTTCGACCTCAAAGACGCGCGCATCTGCCCATCGCTTTTGCTGTCTCTCTTCGATCTCTTCAGGAAAATACTTTTCGTTCATTGTCGTGTCCTCTTCAATCAGGCTCCGCGAAATTCAAATGCGCGGCGAACACATCGCCTGCGGGATGCGGAGCGGAATGTCGAAATCTATTCGGGGAAAAAATGCGATTGGCGGGAGCAGCGCAACTTCAGAAATTGCGCTGCAACGTAAGGGAGAGGGCGGTCAGCGGAATGAAGCGCGCGCTAACGCGGCATTGATCGAACCCTCGTCTGATTTTTCCGGCTGCTGTCGTCATTGCTCTTTAGCTCTCCGATTGAATGTTTGCGAAGCCGGATTCTACACACCGGCGCGAAGAGGTTCAAGCCGAATTTCTTCCGTGCGGGTGTGGCGCGCTTTGCCGAGTTTCATACTCGAATGCATACTGCGGTCTGCCATTTTAAACTTACTCATATCGCTCAGATCGCATTTCATCCAGACAGCGGTAAGTAGAGCATTGACATGGTCACTTCAGCAATGCGACGAAGCCTGCCTGCTCGAAGTGATGATCGCCGGTCAGCGCTTCGGTCAAGCTTTCGCGTTCCATCACGATGAAAGAGATGCAGTCGGTGAGCGACCAGGCTTTGTCATGGCGTTCGCGGAAAAGGCTGATTCCGGCTTCAAAGAGTTCCGGTGAAGGAGGAACGATCTTGACTTCATTGGAGGAGCGCAGGCCATCGAATAGTTTGACGAACCGCTCCCGTTTGGCGGGCGATGACATAGCCGCCGCCAACTCAGTTAAAACCCAGGCGGTGGTCACAATCGCCGGTTGCAACTGAGCTGTAAGTTCCACGGCTCGCGCGTGTGCGCTGTCTTTTGGAGAAAGCAGGGCGATGTAATAGTACGTGTCGGCAAAGACAGTTTTCATTGCCGCTTGTCCGCTCCGTACAAATAATGATCGTGATTGAGGGCGAAATCGGCTGGCCAATCGTCAACCGTACCGGCGTGGCTGAGCAACATTTGAGCCAGTGGGCTGAGCGCCGGTTGTACGTTACCTACGCCGTCGGCTGGCTCAACAGCGTTCGACTCCGGCTTTGCTGTGTCTGCGGCTTGGACAATGATCTTGACAGTCTGACCTTCGGGCAGTTCGACACCATCATCAATCACTATGACGCCTTGATGAACGGTTCCCGTCAATTCAGCTTGTTCGTGCAGCATAGAGCGCCTCCACACCAATTTTAACATGCCGACAGCCAGCCGTCTTTCTTGGTTTTTTGACTGACCCGTTTCCTGGTCACCCGCCCAGTCCCATCCAGATCGGCTTTGGTAAGAGGCTTGGCCGGACCGGAATCCAGGCCTTCCAGCAAAAGCGCCTCCAGCCTCTCTTCCGCCTCGCGTTTTTGGTCAAGGTGAGCAGCGTCCATCAGTGAATCCATTTCGCAGCCTTTTTTCTGCCCCGCACTTTTCTGTTTGCCCAGAAAAATGCGGGGCAGAAAAATGAGACTTCGTCACCCTGTTAAATATCCAGGTTCTTCACATCGAGCGCGTTGTCTTCTATGAAGCGTCTGCGCGGTTCGACCTGATCGCCCATCAGCACGGTGAAGATTTCGTCGGTCTCGACCGCGTCGTCAATTCGGACTTGCAGCAGCGTGCGTTTCTCCGGATCCATCGTCGTCTCCCACAACTGCTCAGGGTTCATTTCGCCCAGACCTTTGTAACGCTGGATGTGCAGGTCTTTCTTGGCGGCGGTCAGAATGTGATTGAACAGATCGTCGCGCGATTCGACCTCGGTTTCGGAATTACCCTCGGTGATGACGAACGGCGGCTGGCTGAGTTGAACGAACGATTTGTACAACTCAACTCCGCGCTGGAATTCGACGTGCGTCGCCAGGTCCCAGTCAATCAGCACGCGCGAGCCGTTGTTCGCCATTTTGACTTCGATCTCCGACAACCCGTGCTCTTCATCGGAGATCAAGTCGGTTTTGAAACCGGCTTCGGCCAGCGCAGCCTCGACTTTGCCCAGCAGGCTCTCGTCGGCGAAAACATCGTGCAGTTTGCGCCCTTCTTTCTGCATCAGTCCCTTGCGTCCGGCCAGCGCCTCGAAGACCGTGTCCACCAGTTTGCGGTCGTGCAACCGGCGTTCGAGTTTGGCGTAGTAGGTGTTGAATTCGCTCAAGCGTTCGAGCAGCGCCGTCAACTCCTTGCCATCAATCATCTCGCCGGTCTTTTTGACTTTGACCGAAACATCCTCGGTCGCCTTGCGCATCAGGAAGCGGTTCATCTCGCGGTCGTCTTTGATGTACCGCTCGGTTTTACCCTTCTTGATTTTGTAAAGCGGGGGCTGCGCGATGTAGACGTAGCTGCGGACTTCGGTTTCAGTCTCGCCCTCTTCGTTCTGGCGCTCGATCTTGTGTTCGAGCAGTTGCGGCATCTGCCGGTAGAAGAACGTCAGCAGCAGCGTGCGGATGTGACTTCCGTCCACGTCGGCGTCGGTCATCAGAATGATTTTGTGGTAACGCAGTTTCTCGACGTCGAAATCGCTCTTGCCGATGCCGGTGCCGAGCGCGGTGATCAGCGTTTTGATCTCCGAGTGCGAAAGCATTTTGTCGAAACGCGATTTCTCGACGTTCAGGATTTTGCCCTTGAGCGGCAGTATCGCCTGCGTGCGGCGGTCTCTTCCCTGCTTGGCCGAACCGCCCGCGCTGTCACCCTCGACGATATAAATTTCGCACGCCGCCGGGTCTTTCTCCGAACAATCGGCGAGTTTGCCGGGAAGGTTCATTGAATTGAGCGCGCCTTTGCGCACGATCTCGCGCGCCTTTCTGGCGGCCTCACGCGCGCGCGCGGCTTCGACCGCTTTGCCGACGATCTGTTTGGCGACTGACGGGTTCTCCTCGAAATGCGTCATCAACTTTTCGTAGATGAACGAATCAACCGGGCCTTTCACGTCGGAGTTGAGCTTGCCTTTGGTCTGCCCCTCGAACTGCGGCTGCGGAATCTTGACCGAAATCACAGCCACAAGGCCTTCGCGCACGTCGTCACCTGTCAGGCCGCCCTTGAAATCCTTGATCAGGTTGGCGGTTTGCGCATAACGGCTGATGGCTTTGGAGAGCGCCGAGCGGAAGCCCGACAAATGTGTGCCACCATCAACAGTGTTGATGTTGTTGGCGAACGCGAAGACCTTCTCGTCATAAGCGTCGTTGTATTGAATCGCCACCTCTATCGCCAGATCGTCGCCTTCCGCCGGATTGGCGGTTTTCTCGAAATACATCGGTTTCGAGTGAAGCACGTTCTTGTTTTTGTTCAGGTGCTTGACGAATTCGGCGATGCCGCCTTCGTAAAGGAATTCGTGCTTCTTCTCAGTTTCGGAGCGTTCGTCAACGATGGTGAGAAACGCTTTCTCGCGCAACCGTTCGGAGAGCTTGTCGAAACTGTATTCGGTGGTCGTGAAGATTTCGGGGTCGGGCTTGAATGTGATCTTCGTACCGGTTTTCGCCGACTTGCCGGTCTTCTTCAAATCGGTGGCCTTGATCCCCTTCCTGTATTCCTGCTCGTAAACTCCGCCGTCGCGGCGAATTTCCATCCGCATCCAATCCGAGAGGAAGTTGACGCACGATGCGCCGACGCCGTGCAACCCTCCGGAGACTTTGTAAGCGTTGCTGTCGAATTTGCCGCCCGCGTGCAGCACGGTCATCACGACTTCGGCGGCGGGCCGTTTTTCGGTCCGATGCATGTCAACTGGAATGCCGCGTCCGTTGTCTTCAACGGTGATCGAATTGTCCAGATGGATCGTGACGTTGATCTTGTCGCAAAAACCGGCGAGCGCTTCGTCAACCGAATTGTCCACGATCTCGTAAACCAGGTGATGCAATCCCAACTCGCCGTTCGAGCCGATGTACATCGCCGGTCGTTTGCGCACGGCGTCGCGGCCTTCGAGCACCGTGATCTGTTCGGCGCCATAGCCCTTTGAACTCTTGGCGCCGTTCGTCTCTTCGATTTCATCAACCTTCTGACTTTTCTTCTCTTTTGCCTTCATATCTTCTTTCATCTCGTTTTGAATGCCGCATAAGAGGTAGGACAAGATGCCATCTTGTCCTACTCCCACATCTTCAAATTGCGTTGCCTTCCTTCATCAAAACCTCATCTTCGACTGCGCGCCCGGACTCCACCAGCAGGGTTCTGGCGCGATGACGATAACGTTCAGCGATTGTTCGCTTGGAAGTCGAGACGATGGTTTGTGAGCGTCCGTCAAGGTGATCGAGCAGAATCTCGATTCGCGTGCGGTCCAGTTCGGCATCAAGGTCATCTATCAGAAAAATGGGGTACTCTTCAAACACCTGATAGTACACGCTCATTTGCGCCAGATCAAGAATCAGCAACGCGCTCCTCTGCTGCCCGGAACTGCCGAAACGGCTTATTTCATAGCTGTCGCAGAGAATTTCCAGGTCGTCCCGGTGCGGCCCCACCAGCGAATATCCGACCGCGATTTCATTCTTCAGGCGCAGGCTCAAACGCTCTTTCAGCAGATTGGCGTAATCTCCCAGATCGCCTCTGCCTTCGAGCGAGGATTTATACCGGATCGCGATCTCTTCGGCCTGAAACAACCCGGGGTTGAGATGCGCGCGCAGTTCATTGACGTAGTTGACGCGCGCCGCATGAATCTCCGAGCCGAGCGCGACCAGTTGATCGTTCCAGGGCTGGATCAGATCGAAATACTTCGCGGGGTCGTCAGAGTCCGAAGCCTCGCGCAACAGCGCGTTCTTCTGTTTCAACACGCGGTTGTATTCGTTGAGCGCGCCGAGGTAAGAAGGCAGCGTGAAGAAAATCCCACGATCCAGAAACCGGCGGCGGGATTCGGGCGCGCCGCGCACGATCTGCATCTCGTCAGCGGTGAACGCAATCGCGTTGAGATTGCCCAGATAACGCGCCACAGCTTCGCGTTTGCCATTAACGAAGGCCTGTTTCGCGCTTTCGGTAATGAGCAGTTGCAAATCCTTGGTCAGATTGCCGCGCGCCACTGTGCCACGCAGAATCGCTTCATTAGCGTCGTGCCTGATCGCCTCTTTCGGATGAGACGTGCGAAAAGACTTCGTCGTGGCCAGCAAATAGATCGCTTCGAGCCAGGAGCTTTTGCCCTGCGCGTTAGCGCCGTAAACGACATTCAGCCCGGAAGAAAATTCAACTGATCCGGTGAGATTGCGGAAGCTGGTGGCTTCAATGCGCTGCAGATGCATACGCAAATTTTACCACACGGGACGGGATTACGGCTGGAGAGTTAAGGTAAAAGTTCATCGCCCGATTGCCGAATGCGACGTCGTTGCGCGCAACCAAAGGGATTAAAATGCGGGCGTTATGATCGCTCAACAGGAAATGCAAAACTTGCTCACACTGCCGTTGCCGGAACGGTTGCGGATCGCGCAGAGGCTGATTGAAAGCGCCGTTTCTGAAACCACAGATCAACTATCGGCAGAATCAATCGCCATCGCCATCGCCGACGCCTGGACATCAGGCGCATCCTGACGCTCGATCAACGCGATTCCCGACTCATCCGTCAGCGCCATTGCGATTCGTTCGAGTTGCTTCCCTGAACGACCGGCATCTTCTTCAGACTAATTCCAACGGCATCATCTGCGTTCTGGCGCACCCGCACGCGAAATGCGTCCCTTTCGGCTTCTGCGCCAGTCCGCCGCACTGCGGACACGCGAGCGTCGCAGCCAGCCTGGTCACATTTTGCGCGAACTGTCTCACATCGGCGTCGGCCACGTCGGCCCCCTTCAAACTGAAATGCGCGCCGACCTGATCGCGGATCCACGTCAATTCGGTGATGGCGTTGAAGAGCGGCAACAGCGAAACCTCTTCAATCGTCTTGTCGTCGCCTTCCGCAGCGCGGCGAATGACGAGTTGTTTCGACAATCTTTTCACGCCGTTGCACAAATCGCCGAGCGTGTAATTGCCTCCGCGTCTTCGCGGCAATGGGCATTCGTAAACCTGCGTCAGCCAATCGAACAGCGTTTCGGCCAGCACGCCGGCCTTGCTCGCCACGATCTGCCGGTCGAACGGCGAGATTTCGAGATGTTCAAGCAGAGTCTCGACGTTGACGCGCGTCTTGCCCGCGCGTATGCCGCCGCCGCGCGTCCAGCTTTGCAATTCGACGAATGAAGTTTTGTCCTGCGGAATCTGCTGCGAGGCGTAACGGTCGCGCCACTGGCGGTTGTGCGTGGTGATGATCATCTGATTGAAGCCGTCGCATTCACTCACCAGCAAATCGAGGATGCGCGTGAAATGGGCGTTGTCCACCGAAGTGAAAACGTCGTCGAGCACGATCACCGCGTCGCCGCCGCTCGAAAGTTTGGCGATTGAAAGCCACAGACAGAAACCGAGCGTGTCCAGATGCGATTCGCTGAAATAAGCCTGCGGCGCGACATCGCTGACGCCCTCGAAGCTGCAAACCTGAAGCAGCGAGCCTTTGCGGTTTTCGTCGAGCAGAAGTTGATCAAGTCCCAGCGGCTCGTCGGGATGGATCATCGCGTAAAGCCGGTTGGTTTCGTCGCGGACTTCGGCCAGCGTTCGTTGAATGAAGTTTATGCGCTCGCGCTGCGCGATCTCCAGCGCGCGCTCCAGTCCGCGCCACAACGCCTCCGCCTCGCCAAGCTGCTCTTCGCATTCGACGACGCTGCGATAAAACTGGCTGATCGAATTGAATTGATTGACGGTCTTCTGCGCCTCGTCGCGCCGGGCGAGCAGCGCGCCGCGCGTCACCGAAGCGTTCTCGATCAAACTGACCAGCCCCGCTTCGTCGGCGGGCGCGGGCGATGACTCATCCGCGTTTTTGATGGCTTCGGCCAATGACCGCGCGGCGTCGAGCATGACGCCCCGGTCGCGTTCAACAATAGCGGCGGCGTTCTGGCGCGCTTTGCTGGCGGCGTTGAGCCTGTCGCGCAATTCGCCGAGCGCCGTCATCGCGTTCAACCGCTCGTCAATTCTGCGGCGCAAATCTTCAGCGGCGACCGATTGTTCGCAGACCGGGCAGGTCTCTTGATCCGGCGAAGCGTCCAGGTAACCGCGCGCGTCACGCAACAATTCGATTAACCGCATCGCTTCCGCCACTCCGACGCTGGCCGCCGATTCGACAGCGCGTTCGGCCTCGACGACTTGTTCGCTCTTTTGCGCTGCGTCGGCTTCCGCAAGGCGCAGGCTGTCGCGGGCTTGCGCGGCGCGGTCGAGTTTCTCAATCAGGTTTTGCAATCGTTCGAGCCGCGCGCGCGTTTCGCCCAGGTCGGCGGCCAGTTGCGAGGCGGCCCAGGCCAGCGCGTTTTGCTCAGGCGCGCCCGGCTTTCCCTCATCCGCCCAGAACCGCTCCAGCTCCATCTCGGCTTTGATCTTCGCTTCGGACTTCTCGTTGACCGTATGTTTCGCGGTGTTGAAGGCGTCGCGCAAAGCCTGCTCGCTGCGTTCCACGCCTTCGACTTCTATGAATTTCTGCAACTGCTTGTAACGTTCCGACGGCGAGGCGTTGATCAGATCGAGCAAACGGCTTCGGCGCAGCACGTGCGCGACGGGCAGCGTCGCTTCGTCGCTCGGCAGAATTTTAGCGCCAGCGAACTTCGCGCTCCACGCGCGGCCTCCGCTGACGATCTCGACCTTGATCTCTTTGGCCGTGTGGCCGATGGCGGGCAGATGCTCTTTGGGCTTCGTCGAACTGCGGTCGGCGAGCGACCCGGCGGAGGAATTGCAGACGAAATCAATCGCGTCAACGATGGAAGATTTGCCCGAACCGTTTTCGCCGAAGATGAACGTGATCGGTTTGCGCGGATCGAAGGCGACTTCGGTCGTCGTGGTCGCGCCGCGAAAACGATGGAGCGTGATTTTCTCGATGCGCTTGCGTGAATTGGCTGAAGGGTTCATCGCCTCGCCGCTCCTTTCGTCCGCGCGTCACGTTGCGCGCTTTCGATCCAGTGACTCCAGTCCTCGGCTTTGGCTGTGCCGGCGGCTAACTTGCGCTTCAAGTCTTCGAGCCTGGCCGATGGAACCAACCCGGCTTTGAGCAGAGCGTCGGCGACGATTTCCGCCAATCGCTCGTTGGGCGCGCGTGTATCGGGTGTTGATGACATTGAGGCCTCCTGTTAAACATCGTAATCAATCACTACGGGCGCGTGATCGGAAAACATCTGATCGCCATAAATCGTGGGCGAGTGGGCGACTTTATTGAGCGCGGGCGTCGTGAAGTGATAATCCAGCCGCCAACCGACATTGTTCTCGCGCGCTCTGCCGCGATTCGACCACCACGAATAATGCGCGGCGTCAGGACCGACCAGTTGGCGAAACGTGTCGTGATACCCCGCGTCCAGAAACGTCGTCAGCCACGCGCGTTCTTCGGGCAGAAAGCCGCTGTTCTTCTGATTGCTGCGCCAGTTTTTCAGATCAATCGGCTGATGCGCGATGTTGAAGTCGCCGCAGAAAATCAGCTCGCGTTTGCTCTTTCGCAAGCGACGGCAATGCAGCAGAAATTCATCCATGAACTTCAGCTTGATGGCCAGCCGCTCCGGGCTGCTCGTCCCCGATGGAATATAAGTCGAGATGACGCTCAGGTCGCCGAAATCGGCTTGCAGCACGCGGCCCTCGCCGTCAAAGCCGGAATTCATTCCGCGCGTAACGCGCTTCGGCTTGTTTTTCGAGAGCAGCGCAACGCCGCTGTAGCCGGGCTTTTCCGCTGGATACCATTCCGCGTGATAACCAAGCTCCTGCCATTCCGTCGGGACTTGCTCAGGAAACGCGCGCACTTCCTGCAAGCAAATTACGTCCGCGCCAATCGCGGCCAGCCAGGGAACAAGGCCTTTCGCCGTCGCCGAACGAATGCCGTTGAGGTTGAGTGTGAGTATGCGCATTGCTGTGCAGGTTTAGGGTTACACGGTGAGGTGATAGCGCATCGTCAATCATTCCAGCTATCGCGTTCGGCCTGTATGCAGGCGTCAATTCCTTCGCGTGTGCGTGGCTGATGCCCACGCGCATTTCGTCGCGCCCAAATTTCGGCGATAACTTCATCGTGCGAGAGTTTCGGCGCAGGCGCGAGCGGTTCGACTGATAGTCGTACTTTCCCCTGCGCCAGCGGCAAGGCTTCGTCCAGCTTCACGGTGTGTTCGTCGGTCAACGTGCCGGTTACGATGTAAGCAGTTTCCATTGATTTCACCTCGGCTGCGATTATAAACGGGGCGGGAGGAATGCGTGAACCTGCAATTCTGCTGATTTTCGTTACTCGCCCTTTTCTTTTTCAACACGCCACTCCGCAACTACTCAACACGCCAGCGGATCGTGAAGACGTCTTCGCGCGTGATCTCTTTCCTCAACCGCGCCGCCGTTTCATCCAGGTACTTGCCTTTGCGTTCGTCAATGGCGTCCTGCTCTTCGTAAAGTTTGCGGCGTTTCTGGTTGCGCTGGTTTTCAAGCTCCTTGACGCTGCGATGCAATTCCAGCTTCGCTTGCATATCGTTCGCCAGTCTCGCTTCCTTCTTGGCCTCCTTGAGCGCCTTCTCTCCCCAAGAGCCGGTCAGGATGTAGTCGGCCGACCGTCCCTCTCCGCGCAACAGGTTCATCGGGACCATGGAAAACTGAAGGCTCGCGCCGCCCT
>WBZO01001327.1_pt1 | contig 39403 bp, 42 predicted proteins | sample 5204261 | NCBI WGS metagenome assembly WBZO01 (sample SAMN12412400, study PRJNA552823) | activated sludge metagenome | isolation source: activated sludge from anammox sidestream of wastewater treatment plant... | place: USA: North Carolina | collected 2017-09
GGTTGGTTGTCACCGCCCCCGGGACGATCGCCACATCGTCAAAGCCGTAAGCCTGATCCAGGCTCTTCGGCCGAACCGCCGAAGCGGAAAGGTCGGTGTTGGACTGCGATCGCTCGCTCGTGACCATCGGATTCACCCCACCCTGATAACGCGCGACCCCCTCCGGCGGAGGGGGTCGCTTTAGGCACACACTGGCCCGCTCGGGAGCGGGTTGAAGAGACGGGAGATCAGTACGGACATCGCTCTTCCCTGTCGCGGGGAGTCGCAAGAGGGTTTCCTGATAGGGTACGCCTCAGTGTCCGGGACGGTCAATAAGAACCGATGAAGGCGGTGATCCAATCGTCACGCGGTCGACCGGCGCTGCCTCGGACGACCGTGCCGAGGGCCGATGCTACGATGCCGGCCTGATGACCACAGCGACCTCCCCTGCCTCTCCCGAGACCATCCTCGTTGCGGTCGCATGGCCGTACGCCAACAACCACCTGCACCTGGGGCACATGGCCGGCTCCTATCTGCCGGCGGACATCTACGCGCGCTACCACCGCATGCGCGGCAACCGCGTCCTCATGGTGTCCGGCTCCGACTCCCACGGCACCCCCGTCACCGTCCGTGCCGAGGACGAAGGCACCACGCCGGAGGCAATCTTCCAGCGCTACCACCACTCCTTCCTCGCCACGTTCGAGGGGATGGGGATCTCCTTCGACCTGTTCACCTCCACGGACACGGCGAACCACCGCGAGGTCACGCAGGACATCTTTCTGCGGCTGCTGGAGCGCAGGTACCTCTTCGAGGCGGAGCAGGAGCAGCTGTACGACCCGAAGGTCGCGCGCTTCCTCCCCGACCGGTACGTGGAGGGCATCTGTCCGCGCTGTGGCTTCGACGGCGCGCGCGGCGACCAGTGCGACAGCTGCGGCGCCACCCTCGACGCCGTCGAACTGAAGTCGCCACGTTCGAGGCTGTCCGACGCAACGCCTGAACTCCGCAAGACCACGCACTTCTTCCTGCGTCTCTCCGCCTTCACCGACCGCCTGCGGGCGTGGGTGGAGCCTCAGGCACACTGGCGGCCGCACGTCCGCAACTTCACGCTCGGCATGCTGCGCGAGCCGCTGCCCGACCGGGCGATCACCCGCGACCTGACGTGGGGCGTCCCGATCCCCCTCGAGGGCGAGCAGTACGTCTCCAAGCGCATCTACGTCTGGTTCGAGGCGGTGATCGGCTATCTCAGCGCCTCCAAGGAGTGGGCGACAAGCAGCCTCAACCCCACCGGCAACGCGGAGGCCTGGCGAGACTGGTGGCAGGACCCGGCAGCGCGCTCCGTCTACTTCCAGGGCAAGGACAACATCCCGTTCCACACGGTGATCTGGCCGGCCATGCTCATGGGCTACGGCGACCTGAACCTGCCGTACGACGTGCCCGCCAACCAGTACCTCACGATGGGCGGCACGAAGGCCTCCAAGAGCCGCGGTGGCGTGGTCTGGATGCCGGACTACCTCGAGCGCCACGACCCCGACCCGCTCCGCTACCTGCTGACCGCGAGCGCGCCCGAGACGTCCGACGCGGACTTCTCGTGGACGGAGTACGTGCGCCGCAACAACGACGAATTGGTGGCGCGCTGGGGCAACCTCGTGAACCGCGTGCTCACGATCACGCGCCGCAACTTCGACGCGACCGTCCCCGCGCCACCCGCGACGCTGTCCCCGGAGTCCGTCGAACTGCTCGACCGCGTGGACGCGGCCTTCGAGGCGGTCGGCGCGGACTTCAATGCGGTGCAACTCCGCCGCGCGCTGAACGGCGCGATGGAGGTGGCGAGCGCCGCGAACCAGTACCTGGACGCGCGCGCGCCGTGGCAGGCGGTGAAGGCCGACCGTGACCACGCTGCCGAGACGCTGTTCGTCGCGATCAACGTCATCTCCGGCCTCGTCACGCTGCTCAACCCGGTGCTGCCGTTCACCTGCCAGCGCGCATGGTCGTTCCTCGGGCACCCGGGCGAGGTGCAGGCGGCCGGCTGGCGTCGCACGCCGGTCGCGGCGGGGACGGCGCTCCCGGAGCCGGGGCCGCTGTTCAAGAAGCTCGACGACACCCTGGTCGCCGACGAGGAGGAGCGGCTGGGCCGGTGACCTCGCCGCGCCCCACCGCACCGACCGAGGGCGTCCCGCCCGAGCCGCTCCCCGGCCTGATCGACGCGCACGCCCACACCTGGTCGCGCGAACTCCAGCACGACCACGCCGCCGTGCTGCAGCGCGCGTGGGACGCCGGCCTCAGTCACCTCGTCGAGGTGGGCGTGGACACGGAGACCAGCCTCGCCTCGCTCGCCCTCGCGCGTCGGGACCCTCGCGTCCACGCCGTCGCCGGCCTCCACCCGCACGAGGCGCAGCACCTCGACCGCGAGCGAGAGGGACTGCGCGCGGCGGTGGCGGGCGGGGGCTTCGTCGCCATCGGCGAGATCGGGCTGGACTTCTACCGGAACATCTCGCCGCCGGAGGCGCAGTACGCGGCGCTGGAGTGGCAACTCGACCTCGCGCGGGAGCACGACCTGCCGGTGGTGATCCACTCCCGCAACGCGGACGAGGAGTGCTTCGCCGTCCTCGAACGGTGGGCCGGCCGGGTGGGTCGTTACCTGGGTCCCGACCGCGAGATCGGGATGATGCACTGCTACGCGGGCGACCTCGCGCTGGCCCACCGCTACGCGGACCTCGGGTTCCTGATCTCCGTGCCGGGCACCGTGACCTACCCCGGTAACGCTCGCGGGCAGGAGGTGGCGCGCCTGATGCCGCTCACCGGTATGCTGGTCGAGACGGATTGCCCGTACCTCACGCCGGTCCCGCACCGCGGACGCCGCAACGAACCGGCGTACGTGGCGCACACCGCGCGGTACGTGGCCTCGCTGCGGGGATGCGAACCCGCCGAGGTCGCGCGTGAGACGGCAGCCAACGCGGCACGGCTCTTCGGGTTCACGCTGTAAGCGCGGAGCGCGCCCTCATGACGACGAGCACCGACACCCGACGCCTGTACGGCCCGGTCGCGGACGACCTGCCGCGCGTGCGCGACACCATCCAGTCGATCGCAAAGCAGGCGGACTTCCCGTTCCTGCAGCAGATGCTGGAGAGCGCGCTGGCCGGGTCCGGCAAGATGATGCGCCCGGCGATCGCCCTGCTGGCGGGCCGCCTCGGCACGTACGACCTCGACCGCCTCGTGCCGCTCGCGGCGAGCGTCGAACTCCTCCACACCGCCACGCTGGTGCACGACGACGTCATCGACGCCGCAGACGCCCGCCGAGGCGAACCGACGCCGAACGCGCTCTTCGGCAACGCCGCATCGGTGATGCTCGGCGACTACATGTTCGCCCACGCCGCCGACTTCATCGCCCAGACTGACAGCACGCAGGTGGTCCGCGTCTTCGCCCGAACCCTCATGACCATGGCGAAGGGCGAACTGACACAGGACATCACCGTCTTCCAGTACTCGGAGGACGTGACGCGCTACCTCGACCGGATCATCGGCAAGACGGCCTCCCTCTTCGGGACCGCCGCCGAGGGTGGCGCGATGGTCGCGGGGGCGACGCCGGCGCAGGTGGAGGCGATGCGCGTGTACGGGCTGCGGCTCGGCATCGCGTTCCAGATCGTGGACGACATCCTGGACTTCACCGGCGACCCGGCGGTGATGGGCAAGCCGGTCGGCTCCGACCTCCAGGGCGGCACCCTCACCCTGCCCGCGATCCTCTACATGCAGCAGCGGCCGGACGATAACCCGATCAAGAAGGCGTTCGAGGGCATCCGCCAGAAAGCGAACCTCGACCGCGCGATCCGGGAGATCCTCGAGACCGGCGTGATCGACGAGTCGATGCGCACGGCACGCCAGTTCGGTGACGAGGCGCGCGAGGCACTCGGCGTGATCCCGGCCGGCGAGGTGCGCGACACGCTCGACGGCATCGTCGATTATGTCTTCTCTCGCAAGAACTAGCGCCTAGCCCTCGGCGCCTGCCTCGACCGCACCGCCCTGCGCAACGGTGGCCGCCTCCGCCTGTACTCGCGCTCGACGCGCCGCGCTGACGAAGCGGGCGCTCCGCAGTTCGCGCTCTGCCACGGCGTGCATCACCGAGTGCATCACCCCTTCGAGGCGTGCCGCGAGGTCGTCCGAGAGACGGATGCGCCCGGCCTCCTCGTACGGCTGGGACTGGAAGGCGCGCAGCACGCGCAGCACCGTCGCGTCAATGACGAAGACGTCGTCGCGCTTCGCGGCACAAGCGGCGCAGTAGACGCCCCCCTCCACCGCCGACCAGGACGCGCGATCCGCCGCCACCGGCTGGCCGCAGCCGAGGCACACCGTGAGTTCCGGGCGGAAGCCCGTGACATCCAGCAGCCCGAGCTCGAACGTGCGCGTCACCACCTGCTGGCCGTCGCCCCGCGCGAGGCGCACGAGCGCCTGGTGGAGCAGCCGGTAGACCGCCTCCGCCTCGGCGTGCTCGACGGTGAGCCGGTCGGCGAGTTCGAGGAGGTACATCCCCGCACTGAGGCGGTCGAGGTCCTCGTGGACGGGCCGCCACGACTCGAGCGCCTGCGCCTGCGTGATCACGTCCATGGAGCGCCCGCGCGCCAGCACCACCTCCAGCAGCGTCATCGGCTCCAGGTGCCCCGCGAGGCGGCTCCGCGAGCGCAGCACGCCCTTCGCGACGACATCGATCTTGCCGCGGTGCGGGGTGAGGAGCGTGACGATGCGGTCCGCCTCGCCCAGGCGGTGATAGCGGAGGACGATCGCCTCGGTCTTGGTGACGCGCGGGGCGCGGCCGGTCATCGTGCGGGCTCCCCGGCTGCAGCGGGCGGAGGGCGGACGCTAGGCCTCTTGGCGGAACTCCAGCGCGCGGCCGAGCGTGACATCGTCAGCGTACTCCAGGTCCGCGCCCGCAGGCAGGCCGCGCGCGAGCCGCGTGACGCGCAGTCCCAGCGGCCGCAACAGCCGCGCGAGGTACATCGAGGTCGCCTCGCCCTCCAGGTTCGGGTTCGTCGCGACCACGATCTCGACCACCTCGCGGTCGTGGTCGCGCAGGCGCGCCAGCAGTTCGTTGATCTTCAGGTCCTCCGGCCCGACCCCGTCCGAGGGCGAGATGACGCCGTGGAGCACGTGGTAGAGGCCGCGGAACCCACCGGTGCGCTCGATCGCCACAACATCGAGCGGCTCTTCGACCACGCAGATGATCGTGCGGTCACGGCCGCCGTCCGCGCAGACCCGGCACGGGTCGCGGTCGGTGACGTTCTGGCAGCGGCTACAGAGGACGACGGACTGCTTCACCTCGATCAGCGCCTCAGCGAGGTCGCGGGCCTCTTGCTCCGGCGCGCGGAGGATGTGGTAGGCGAGCCGCTGCGCCGACTTCGGGCCGATGCCCGGCAGGCGATGGAACGCGTCCACCAACCGCGCGATCGGTGAGCCGGCCGACGAGGGGGGATCGAAGCCGTCGTTCACGCCCGCCCGTTACCCGTCGATCCGGCGGGCGCCCTGCTTCAGGGCTTCCTCGACCAGGTGTCCGCCGCTGCTCCGCTGCGGGGCGGCGGTGCCGGCCGCACCGAGTTCTGGCCAGTGCGCGGCCACCACCTTCATCGCGCGGCCCATCACTTCCGAGACGGCCTGTGTCAGCGCCGCGTGGTTCTCCGCCGCCTGCGCGCGCGCGATGTGCGCCTCGAACTGGAAGCCGATGGTGACCGTGTCGCCCTCCACTGACTTCGGGAAGGCGTTGTTCGCCGTGCCCAGCAGCGCGCCCGCCGGCACGCGGATCTTGCGCGCCTTCGCCTGCACGTCCGGCCAGGCATCGCGCAGCCGCTGGAGGTCCCCCGAGACGCTCCCGGCGTCCGGCGGCGCGAATGGCACCGCGGGCGTCGCGGGGGCTTCCTCTGGCGCGGGCGCGGAGGCTGCCGGACGCGGCGGCGAGGTCGTCGGGCGGCCCTGCGTGCCCACGGGCGAGGCGCCCGCGCGCGCGGCAGCCTGCGCGCCGCCACCCGGACGGATCGGCGCGCCTCGCTGCGGCGGCGCGGCCATCGCCGGAGCAGGGGCCGAGGCGGCGGGCGCAGCGCTCAGCCCGGTCGCGAGCGAGGCGAAGGCGATCTCAGCGGGGAGCGAGTCATACGCGTCGCCCTGGAAGTCCACGTCCCCAAACGCCTGGAGCGCCGCGACGATGTCCGGCAGCGCCGCCTGCGCGGCGATCTGGTTGAGTTCCTCGAGTTCGGCGTCCGACAACGAGGCCGGGTCGGCCGCGCCCGCCTTGAGCAGCAGGATCGTCCGCAGGAGGTCGACCACCGACTTCACGAACGCTTTGATCTCGACACCGTTGTCGCGCGCCTCGGCCAGCAGCGCCAGCCCGGCCTTCAGGTCCTTCGCGATGGCGGCGCGCGCGAGGTCGGTCGACCGCCGGTCGACCACGAGGCCGAGGCCGCTGCGGACGTCCTCGATGGTGAGCCGGGGGCCGTGGTATGCGACCAGCTGGTCGAGGAGGTTCACCGCGTCACGCCACGCGCCGTTCGCCTGCCGTGCGATCAGCTCGTAGCCACCCTCGGCGACCTCGAAGCCCTCGCCCTGGCCGATGATGCGGAGGCGGTACACCAGCCCCTCGATCGTCGCGCGGCGCAGGTCGAAGCGCTGGCACCGGCTGAGAATCGTCGCGGGCAGTTTGTGCGGCTCGGTCGTCGCGAGGATGAAGACGATGTGCGGGGGCGGCTCCTCCAGCGTCTTCAGGAGCGCGTTGAACGCCTGGTCGGTGAGCATGTGCACCTCGTCGATGAGGTACACCTTGTAGCGGCCGGAGGTGGGCGCGTAGCCCGCGCTCTCGCGCAGCCCGCGCATCTCGTCGATGCCGCGGTTGGAGGCGGCGTCCATCTCCACCAGGTCGAGCGCGCGCCCCTCGTCGTAGTCGTGGCAGGACTGGCAGGCGTCGCACGGCTCGCCCTCGACCGGCGCGGCGCAGTTCAGCGCCTTCGCCAGGATGCGGCCGGTGGTGGTCTTGCCGGTGCCGCGCGGGCCGGACAGCAGGTAGGCGTGCGCGGGCGTGCCCGCGGCGACCGCGTTCCGCAGCGTCTGGACGACCGGGTCCTGGCCAACCACGTCCGCGAAGCGGCGGGGACGCCACTTCCGGTAGAGGACTTCCTGGGCCACGCGCACCCCCGCATCGCCGGGGGGAGTCCGGCGGCGCTGAGGGCAGTGTATCAACGCCCCCCGGTGGGATCAGTCGTGGTCGTGGCTCGCCCCGCGCGCGTGGATCCCCGGGCCCAGCACCCGCTCCTCGCGCGCCTTCATCTCGGCGTCGTCCTCGGGCGTCTCGTGGTCCCAGCCGAGCAGGTGCAGCACGCCGTGGAGCACGATGTGCGCGAGTTCCGCGTCCAGCGCGATCCCGGCCTCGGTGGCCTGTCGCGCCGCCGTCTCCACCGAGATGACGATGTCGCCGACGTAGCGCGGCTGATCCTCGCCGAGCGGGATCTCCTCGCCCTCCTCCGCGCCGAAGGAGAGCACGTCCGTGGGGGCGTCCACGCCTCGGTGCTCGCGGTTGAGCGAGTGCAGGAGTTCGTCGCCGGCGATCACGAGCGCGAGTCCCGTACCGTCCTCGACCTCTTCGTCGGCGAGCTCCTGCGCGATCAGCGCTTCGAGGGCGGCAGCATCCGCGCGGCCCTCGAACCCGTCCTCGACCTCGATCGAGATGTCGTAGCGCGGGTCAGGCACGGTAGACCGCCGCTAGAGGAGCGAAGCGGCGGCGCGCTGGGCGGCGGTGATGAGCCACGTGGGCGCCATGCCGAAGAACAGCACGCCAGCGACCGAGGCGAGCAGGACGGCCTGCGTCGGCCCGGAGGGGCGGAACGTGACGGCGTCCTTCGGCTCGTCCAGCCACATCGTGCGCACCCAGCGCAGGTAGTAGAACGCCGAGATCGCCGTGTTCAGGACCGCGATGGCCACGACGCCCACCAGCCAGATCTGGTCCGCCTGGATCGCGCTGTTGAAGATGTACACCTTCGCGATAAAGCCAGCGGTCGGCGGGATGCCGGTGAGCGACAGCAGGCAGATCGACAACACGCCGGCCGTGAGCGGCGAGCGCTTCACCAGGCCCGCATAGTCCTCGATCTGCTCGGTGCCGAGGCGCTCCGCGACCGCCGTGACGGCGATGAACGCACCGAGGTTGGTGGCCAGGTAGGTGCCGAGGAAGAACAGCACGCCGCTCGGGCCCATCGTGCTGCCCGCGGCGACCGCCGCGAGGCCGACGGCGATGTTGCCGGCCTGCGCGATGGAGGAGTACCCGAGCAGTCGCCGGGCGTTCGTCTGGAGGATCGCGCCGGTGTTCCCGAACAGCATCGAGAGGACCGCGAGCGCGCCGAACAGCTTCGCCCAGTCCTGCGCGATGAACGTGTCGCCGCCTCCGAGGCCGGTGTAGAAGACGCGCAGCGCGATCGCGAATCCGGCCGCCTTCGATGCGACCGAGAGGAACGAGGCGACGTGCGCCGGGGCGCCCTCGTACACGTCCGGGGCCCAGGCGTGGAACGGCGCGATCGCCATCTTGTAGCCGAAGCCGGCGGCGATGAAGACGAACGCGAGGATTAGTGGCAGGCGCTGGCTCTCCCGCGCGGACAGGACGAACTCAGCGATGCCCGGCAGCGAGACGGTGCCGGAGATGCCGAACAGGAACGCGAAGCCGTACAGCATCACCGCGGCCGCCACGGCGCCGGTGAGCAGGTACTTCAGGCCCGCCTCGGCGGACTTATCGTTCCGCGCGATGGCAGCCATGATGAACTGCGCGATCGAGGTCGTCTCCAGCGCCACGAACAGCGTGATGAGGTCGTTCGACTGCACCAGCAGCGCCATCGAACCGGCGGAGACGAGGAGCAACGCGAGGAACTCGGCGTCCCCGTCCAGCCTCGACAGCCACTCGCGCGCAGCGGCAACCACGCCCAGCGCGGCGATGAGGATGATGAACGTCACGAAGATCGAGAACCGGTCGACGACCACCGACCCGCTCAGCGCCTCGCCGGAGGTGCCGTCGAGCGCCTGCGCCGCGGTCCAGCCGAGGCCGACCACCAGCACGGTGAGCGTCAGGCCCCACGTTGCGGCCTTCCGGCCCTGCACGAGGTCAACGAGCAGCACGAGGCCGGCGCCCACGAAGAGCGCGAGCGCGGGGCCGATGTAGTGGATGTGCTCCGCCAGGCTCACGCGACTGCCTCCACGATCGCGGCGATCGGCGCGACGCCAACCTCCACCACGTCAGTCAGGATCGCCGGGTAGATGCCGACGCCAATGATGGTCACGACCAGCGCGACGATCGCGGCGTACTCCCACCACTCCTTGGCGTCCTCCAGGTGCTTCCACTCCTCGGTCGGCGGGCCGTGGAACACGCGCTGCACCATCCAGAGGATGTAGCCGGCGGACAGCACCACGCCGAAGATGGCGAAGAACGTGGCCGTCGGGTGCGCCTCGAGCGAGCCGAGGAACGTCGTCAGTTCGGCGACGAAGCCGGACATGCCCGGCAGGCCGAGGGATGCGAGGCCGGCGATCATCATGCCGATGCCGAGCACCGGGACGCGGTGCATCAGGCCGGACATGCGTGCGATCTCGCGCGTGTGCGTGCGTTCGTAGACCAGGCCGACCATCACGAACAGGAGGCCGGTGATCGTGCCGTGCGTGAACATCTGCAGCGCGGCGCCGGCGTAGCCCACCGAGCCCATCGCCGACACGCCGAGCAGCACGTAGCCCATGTGCGACACCGAGGAGTACGCGACGAGCCGCTTCAGATCCGTCTGTCGCAGCGTGATCACCGCACCCCAGATCACGGAGAAACCGGCGATGGTCGCGAGCACCGTCTGGAACTCGACGGCCTGTTCCGGCATCAGCGGGATCGCGATGCGCAGGATGCCGTAACCGCCCATCTTCAACAGGACGCCGGCTAGCATGACCGACACCGCCGTCGGCGCGTCCGTGTGGGCGTCCGGCAGCCAGGTGTGCAGCGGGAACACCGGCAGCTTCACCAGGAACGCGAGCATGATCGCCCAGAACACCGCCGCCATCGGGACGATCGCCTCGGTCGGCGGGTTCGCGGTCAGGCGCTCGATGTTGAACGTCCCCGCCTCGAAGCCCAGGACGAGGAAGCCAGCGAGCATGAGGGCGGAGCCAGCGAGCGTGTAGATCAGGAACTTCGTCGCGCTGTACAGGCGGCGGCCTGAGCCCCACTGGCTAATCAGGAGGAACATCGGGATCAGTTCGAGCTCCCAGAAGAGGAAGAACTGCACGAGGTCGAGCGAGATGAAGACGCCGGCCACGGCGCCTTCCAGCATGAGCAGCCACGCGAAGTACTGCTTCGGCTTGACGTCGATGTTCCATGAGACCAGCACCGCGACGACCGAGAGCAGGCCGAGCAGCAGCACCAGCGGCGCCGAGAGGCCATCGACACCCACGATGTATTGCACCGTGAAGTCGCCGGCGGCGATCCAGTCGAACGAATCGACGAACTGGTAGCCCTCCGCGGACCGGTCGAAGCGCACGAACATGACGATCGCCACGGCGAACGCGAGCAGCGAGAAGGCGAGCGCGATCCAGCGCGCATCGCGTTCACGGTCCTTCGGAAGGAAGGCCGCCATCACGGCGCCACCGAACGGGATCAGCAGAAATGCGGTGAGCATTTACGGCACCAGCCGATCCAGCAGGCCGCCGGCCAGCACCAGCAGCGCGCCGGCCGCTCCGACCACGCCGAGTACGTAGACCGAGGTGTAGGCCTGCAGCTGGCCGGTCTCGCTACGACGCAGCACATCGCCCGCGATCTTCGTCGCCAGCCCGGCCATGTTCACGGCCATGTCCACCACGTACTTGTCGAACAGCGCCGCGCCGCGCGCCACCCCGTTGTAGAGGAAGCCGCGCACGATGCCGATCTCCGCGATCTCGTTCACGTAGTACAGGCGCTCCACCACCCGCGGCAGCGGTCCGAGGGCGCCTCGGATGACCGAGGACGACGGGCGCTGCGCGAAGTAGATGGCCGCCGCCACGGCGATGCCGCCGAGGCCAGCGAGCGTGGACGTGGCGACCACGATGATCTCCGCGTGGAAGTGGAAGTGCCGGAGCTCCTCGGGGAGCGCGCCCTCCACCAGTTCGCCGAAGAAGCCGGACGGTGCGACCAGACCGAAGAGGATCGCCGGGACGGACAGGACCACGAGCGGGAAGAGCATGGAGCGAGGCGACTCGTGCAACCCGCCATGGCCGCCGTGCGCGTCCTGCGTCGCGTGGGAGTCGTGCGAGTCGTGGCCGCCGTGCTCGGGAGCAGCGCCGCCTTTGTACTCGCCGAAGAAGGTCATGAAGATCGCGCGGAACATGTACAGCGCGGTCAGGAATGCCACGGCGGTGCCGAGCACCCAGAGGACCTTGTCGTACTTCCAGGCGTCGAGCAGGATCTCGTCCTTCGACCAGAAGCCGGCGAGCGGGAAGACGCCCGCCAGCGACAGCGAGCCGATCAGGAACGTGATGAACGTGACCGGCATCGCCTTGCGGAGGCCGCCCATGAGCGGCATCTCGAAGGTGTTCGTCGCATGGCTCACGGAGCCCGCACCCTGGAACAGCAGGCTCTTGAAGAACGCGTGCGTGAACAGGTGGAAGATCGCCGCCACGTACCCACCGAGGCCGATCGCCATCACCATGTAGCCCAGCTGCGAGATCGTCGAGTACGCGAGCACGCGCTTGATGTCCGTGGCCACCACGCCCATCGTCGCGGCGAAGATCGCGGTGAACGCGCCCACGTACGCGATCACGTCCCGCACCTCGGCCGGGGCCGCCTCGACGGTTGGGAAGAAGCGCAGGAGCAGGTAGACGCCGGCCGCGACCATCGTCGCGGAGTGGACGATCGAGGAGACCGGGGTCGGGCCCTCCATGGCGTCCGGCAGCCAGAAGTGCAGCGGGAACTGGGCCGACTTGCCCGCCGCGCCGGCGAAGAGGCCGAGCACGAAGCCCGTCAGCACCGAGGCCGACAGCGCGTCGTGCGCCAGGTGGTTGATCTCGGCGATGTCGAACGTGCCGGTCTTCGTCCAGATCAGCACCACCGCAAGCATGAAGCCGAAGTCGCCGAAGCGGGTGACGATGAACGCCTTCTTGGCGGCGGCAGCAGCGCTCGGGCGGTGGAACCAGAAGCCGATCAGGAGGTAGGACGTCAGGCCCACCAGCTCCCAATGGATGAACAACTGGAGGAGGCTGGAGGACATCACCAGGCCGAGCATGGCCGCGGTGAAGAGCGACATGAACGCGAAGAACCGCGCGTAGCCACCGTCCCCCGCCATGTAGCCAGTCGAGTAGATCTGCACGAGGAGCGAGATGGAGGTGACGACGAAGATCATCACCGCGCTCAGGCCGTCCAGCCGGATGCCGAACTCCACCTCGAGGTTGAAGAGCGAGAACCAGTGGACCGGGTCGAAGCCCACGTTCTCGCCGTCGTGGCCGATCACGGTGTCGAGCGCCCAGACGGCGAGCAGCCACGCGACGCCGATCGCCGCGACCGTGAAGCGGCCGGCGAGGATCGGGCGCGAGCGCAGCAGGCCGACGATCACCAGGAACGACGTGATCGGGGCGAAGTAGATCGCCCAGACGGCAGCCTGCGGGATGTCTGGAAGCATCATCTAGATCTTGTTCAGCACTTCGCGGGCCACGTGTGTCTTACCGTCCGGCACCCAGATCTCTCGGGCGTCCTTCATCCCACCCACCTCGACCGGCGGCACGATCCGGACGGACAGCGCCTCCTGGTTGAACAGCTCACGCCACATCAGCGCGGCGTAGCCGTCCGGGACATCCATGAACTTCACCCACATCGGCTGTCCCCGCCCCTACCAGCGCATCAGGTTGACGCGGTCCAGGTCCACCGTCTCCCGGCGCCGGTACACGAGTACCGCCAGCGCGAGGGCGATCGCCGCCTCGGCGGCCGCCACGGTGAGCACGAAGACCACGAAGGCATGGCCGGACAGCGGCTCCTCGCCCGCCGGGAAGGCGGAGGAGAAGCGCGAGAAGGCCACCAGCGTCAGGTTGACGGCGTTGAGCATCAGCTCGACGCCCATCAGCACGGCCACGGCGTTCCGCTTCGACAGCGCGATCACGACGCCGATGCCGAAGATCACGCCGGAAACGGCGAGGTAGTGCGCGAGCGTGACGCTCAGATCTTCGATCGCGGGGATGGGCGGCATTACGACTCACCTCGCGGGTCGTCGCGACGCTCGTGCACCAGCAGGATCGCGCCGATCAGCGCGATGAACAGCATGACCGAGGCGATCTCAAACGCCAGCACGTACCGGCCGAGCAGCAGGTCGCCGATCACCGGCACCGTCTCCGGGAAGTCGGCCGCCTTCAGCGCGTCGCCCGTGTGCTCCGCCCAGTCCGTCTCGATCGCCACGAGGCCGACGAGGCCGGCGATGCCGGCGCCCGCGGCCAGCGCGGGGAGGACGTAGAGCGAGTTCCCGTTGTTCCTCGAAGCGAGCGGGGTGAGCATCACCGCGAACACCATGAGGACGGAGATCGAGCCGGCGTAGATGAGGATCTGCGCCACGGCGATGAAGTCCGCGCTCAGCGTCATGAACAGTCCGGCCATCCCCAGGAAGGACAGGACGAGGAACGCGAGCGCGTGGAGTAGATTGCGCGCCGCGAAGACGAGCAACGCCGAGCCCACGGTGATCCCGCTGAGCAGCCAGAACGCCAGGATGATGCCCGGGGAGTCCACTAGGCCGGCTTCCGAATCTGCTCGGCGGCCTTCAGGCCACCCACCGTCTTGGTCAGTACCGGCCGCGTCGGGTGCTGGACCACGGAGTAGCCCAGCCGGTCCGCCCACAGCCGCACCAGCAGGATCGCGATCGACGTGTTCACGATGGCGAACGCGCCGAGCGTGAAGAGCGCCGGAGCGTCCACCCGCGCGAACACGGACGCCTGAATCGCCACCACGAACACCTGCACCATCGCGATGGGGATCAGGAACTTCCAGGCGAAGCCCATCAGCTGGTCCAGGCGGAACCGAGGCAGGGTGGCACGAAGCCAGACAAAGAGGAAGTACACGACGATGATCTTGGTGAGCAGGATCACGTAGCCGGGGATCCACTCCTCCAGGCCGAAGAGCGTGTACCCGCCGAGGAAGAACGTCGACATCATCGCGCCGACGAGGATCGCGTTGCCCAGTTCGACGGCCATGAACAGGCCGCCCTTCATGCCGGAGTACTCCGTGTAGAAGCCGGCCACGATCTCCGACTCCGCCTCGCCGATGTCGTTCGGCGTGCGGTTGATCTCGGCCGTGCTCGCGAACAGGAAGGCGAACGCGGCGAACGGGATGATCGCGATGATCCAGACGTGGTAGTGCGCCTGCCACTCGACGATCTCGGAGAGCCGCATCGAGCCGGTGAGCATCACCACCGAGAGCAGCGCGAGGCTGATCGGGATCTCGTACGACACCATCATCGCCACGGTGCGCATCGCGCCGAGGAGCGAGTAATGGTTGTTGGAGCACCAACCGGCGACGAACACGGCGAGCACGCCCAGCGACGAGATCGCGATGGTAAAGAGCACGCCGACGTGGAGGTCAATGAACGCCATCTTCGGCGCCCACGGCACAGGGCCCCAGCCCAGGAGCGCAGGGATGAAGATGAACACCGGCGGCACGAAGTAGAGCCACTTGTCCGCGCCGCGCGGGATGATCACTTCCTTCTGCATCAGCTTCACGGCATCGGCGATGGACTGGAACAGGCCGAACGGGCCGTTCCGGTTCGGGCCGACTCGGATCTGGAACTTCGCGATCGCGCGCCGCTCCACCCACGGGCCGATGATTAGCCACACACCGACGAGCGACAGCACGCCGGTCGCGCCGAGGATCGCCGTGATGCCGTAGATGATGCCGGGGTGCCACCCCTGCTCCACGGTCCACTCGCGCAGCGCCTGCGTGGCGTTGCCCAGGTCGCGGAAGTCGTACCACTTCCCGTCCAGGCGCCCATCGATCACCACGTAGGCGATCGCCGCATTGAGGGCGAGGAACACGAGGCCGAACAGCGCGCCGAAGACCTTCACGGAGAGCGGCACGCCCAGCAGCGCGCCGCGCAGCGTGGGGCGTTCCGCGATCTGGCGCAGCATCGGCGTGGCCGGGCGTCGCAGCGGCTGCTCACTCATCGGTCGATCTCCCCGACCACGATGTCCAGCGAGCCGAGCGTGACGACCGCGTCCGGCAGCGCCGCGCCGACACCCAGTTCGCGCAACAGCGAGAGGTTGATCATCGAAGGCGCTCGCAGGTGGAACCGGTACGGCGCCGGGGTGCCGTCAGACACCAGGTAGAAGCCGATCTCGCCGCGCGGGCTTTCCACGCGCGAGTAGATCTCACCCGGCTCCGGGCGCAGCGCCAGCGGCACGTCGTTCTTGTGCGGGCCGGACGGGATCTGCTCCATCGCCTGGCGGAGGATGCGCGCGGACTGCTTCGTCTCCTCCATGCGCACCATGAAGCGGTCGTACACATCGCCGACGGTGCCCACGGGGACGTCGAAGTCCATGCGGTCGTACACGCAGTACGGCTCGGCCTTGCGCAGGTCCCACGGCACGCCGGAGCCTCGCAGCGCCGGGCCGGTCAGCGACCCGTTGATCGCGTCGGCGGCACTGATGATGCCCACGTTGCGCGTGCGGCCCAGGAAGATCTCGTTGTCCGTGAGCAGCTCGAAGTACTCGTCGATCCGCTCGGGCAGCTCGTCGACCAGCTCGCGCAGCGCCGGCCAGAACTCCGCCGGCGGGTCGAACGAGACACCGCCGATGCGCATGTAGTTCGTCGTCAGCCGCGCGCCACAGGTCATCTCGAACAGGTCGAGGATCTTCTCGCGCTCGCGGAACATGTAGAGCAGCGGCGTTTGCCACGCCCCGGCGTCCGAGATCAGCGTGCCGTTCGCCATCGCGTGGCTCGCGATGCGCTGGAGTTCCGCAAAGATGACGCGCAGGTACTGCGCCCGCTCCGTCGGCACCACGCCGGCGAGCCGCTCGACCGCCAGCGCCAGCCCGAGGTTGGAAGACATGGCAGCGAGGTAGTCGGCGCGGTCCGTGAACGGGATGTTCTGGGTGTAGGTGCGCTCCTCCGCCAGCTTCTCCATGGAACGGTGGAGGTAGCCCACGATCATGTCGAGGTCGCGGATGACCTCGCCGTCCATGACCACGCGCAGGCGGAACACGCCGTGCGTGGAGGGGTGCTGCGGGCCGATGTTGAGGACGTACGGTTCGGTGGAGGCCGGCATTAGTGGTGACCTCCCCCGTGCCCGGCCTCGGCGGCCGGCTTGCGCTCGCCGGTGATCAGGTTGCCCTCGTTGAGGAGCCGGTCAGGCTGTGCCTTGTTCTCGAACGGGAACCGCTGGAGGCCCGCCGTGCGCCCGTCCCCGATGCCGAGGAAGTCCTTGCGCAGCGGATACCCCGGGTAGCCCTCCCAGAGCAAGAGCCGGCGCAGGTCCGGGTGCCCCTGGAAGCGGATGCCCATCAGGTCGTAGACCTCGCGCTCCTGGAGCAGCGCGCCCTTGTAGACGGGGTACGCGCTCGGCAGGACGGGGTTGTCGTGGTCTGCCACCAGCGCCTTCACGGCGATCTGGTGGTTCAGGTCCAGCGACTGGAGGTGGTAGACGACTTCGAAGTGGGTGTGCCGGTCCACGCTCGTGAGGTTGCTCAACTGCGCAGCGTCCCACTCGGAGGAGTCGCGCAGCCAGCGAAGCGCCTCGTCCACGCGGTCGGAGGCGACCTCCAGCCACTCCTCGTTGGAGGCGGTGACAATGCCGGGCAGCGCGCTCTGCAGGGCAGACGCGACCGGTCGAGCGTCGATCTGGCGAGGGGCGCGCGCCAAGGTTAGCGCCACTCCAGGGCGCGCTTACGCCACGCGTAGGCCAGGCCAAAGGCCAGGATGCCCATGAACACCGCCGCCTTCAGCAAGGTCCCGAGCGGCAGTTCAGCGTGCTGCACCGCCCACGGGTAGAGGAAGATCACGTCCACATCGAAGATCACGAAGCCGAGTGCGAAGACGTAGTAGCGCGCGTTGAACTGGCCCCAGGAGGAGCCTTCCGATTCCACGCCGCACTCGTACGTGGCGTTCTTCACCGGGTCAGGGTGATGCGGGCGGATCTTCGTGATGTAGAAGAGGTATGAAACGCCCAGTGGGATCAGGGGAAAGGTGATGGCAAGCGCGAGCAATGCGCCGACTCGGCCGAAATCCTCCGGGATCACCTGCGCGTCCCTTCCGCACGGCCATCCTTGCGCCCCGTGGAGGCGCCCCCAACAGCGCGGGGAACGTAACACCTGCCCTGCACAGGTGCAATGAAGCGGAGCGTACGTCGCTCCTCCACTCCGTGAGAGGCGTCACCGCACGCCTCGCGTGTCACGCTTCGCGCGGCGCGCGGTTGACCGCCTTGTCCGCACGTAGTTACAGTGCGCCGCGGTCGCGACCGGCGCGCGAACCGGTCCTGCTCCCATGCCGCCTTGCTCACCAGCGCGTCCAGCCTGTGTGTGTCCGGGGGTGCGTGGCAGCCGCTCCCGCCGTCCGGCCAACTGAGGAACCGAGTATTAAGGAGCGGACGTTGGCCGACTACAACAAGCCAATCCCGGATCCGGACCCGTATACGACGGGCCCGTTCTGGGAGGGCGGCAAGCAGGGCAAGTTCATGTTGCCCCGCTGCACGGAATGCAACCGTGCGCACTTCTACCCCCGCATTCTCTGCCCGTTCTGCCACTCGAGCCGCATTGAGTGGTTCGAGGCGTCCGGTGAGGGCTTCATCCACACCTTCGCCGTGCAGCACCGCGCGTTCGGTGGCTGGGCGGACGAGGTGCCGTTCGTGACCGCCTACATCGACCTCAAGGAGGGCGACCGCATCTTCTCCGTGCTGCGGGGCGTTGACCCGAACAAGCCGGAGGACATCAAGCTCGGTGCCCCCGTCAAGGTCGAATGGGAGAAGGCCACGGACGACGTGTCCATCCCGTTCTGGCGCGTCGTGGGCTAAGGGGGAACACAACCAATGCCGACGAACCCGTCCATGTCCGCTGCCATCGTCGGTGCGGCCGAATCCAACAAGATCGGCTACATCGAAGAAGGCACCACCGCGATCAACCTCCACATCGAGGCGATCAAGAACGTCTGCGAACTCGTGGGCATCAAGCCCTCTGAGATCGAAGGCATCGGCGCCCCGGGCCAGGCCTCGTTCCTGGCGGAGTACCTCGGGATCCACCCGAAGTGGATCGACACCACCGCTGTCGGTGGCTGCTCGTTCCTGATGCACATCCACCACGCGCTGGCGGCGATCAACGCCGGCATCATCGACATCGCCGTGGTCTCCCACGGTGAGTCGGGCTACTCCGCGCGCAAGAACCGCAACCGCGGCACCCTGCGCGCCGGCGAAGGCGACCCGTGGAACCCGCGTTCCTGGTTCGAGGCGCCGTACGGCGTCGCCGGCCCGCCGTCGTTCTACTCGCACGCCTTCACGCGGCACATGCGCCAGTACGGCTCCTCACAGGAGGACTTCGCGCAGATCGCCGTCACCACGCGTGACTGGGCCATGCTCAACCCCCGCGCCGTGATGCACTCCAAGGAGACGCACCCGGCCGGTGGCAAGATCACGGTCGAAGACGTGATGAACAGCCGCCTGATCTCCTGGCCGCTGAAGCTCCTGGACTGCTGCCTGGTCACCGACCACGGTGGGGCGGTCATCCTGGCCTCCGCGGAGCGCGCTCGGTCCTTCAAGACCAAGCCGGTCTGGGTTGCCGGCGCTGGCGAGAGCCAGAGCCACTCCATGATGCTGGAGATGGACGACTTCACCGCCACCTCCGCTGGCCGCTCGGCCGCTGCCGCCTACAAGATGGCCGGCATGGGCCCGCGCGACATGGAACTGGCGATGATCTACGACTCGTTCACCGTCACCGCCGGGATCACGGCCGAGATGCTCGGCCTGACCAAGCGCGGTGAGGGCCCGAGCCTGTGGGAGGGCGGCAAGGCCGGCCCCGGCGGCTCCGGCATCCCGGTGAACACCAACGGCGGCGGCCTGTCGTTCAGCCACTCCGGCATGTACGGCATGATGCTGCTCGTCGAGGCGTGGCGGCAGCTGTCCGGCACGGCCGAGGACGGTGTCCACGGCCTCCCGGGCAAGCAGACGTCCGCCAAGTCCGCCGTGGTCAACGGCACCGGCGGCACCCTCTCCGTCACCAGCACCCTGGTGCTGGTCTCGGACGACTAGCCTGCTGAGGTAGTCACGCCGAGGGCGGCCCCTCCCACGGGAGGGCCGCCCTCGGTACTTTCATCCGCCTGCGTTACGCTGCCTCCTGGGACGGCTTCCGGATGCTCATCGACCTCCACACGCACACGCATCCCGGCTCCTGGGACTCCTTCCTGAAGCCGGATGAGATGGTTGAGCGCACCAAGGCCGCCGGCCTGGATGGCATGGTGCTGTCCGAGCACGACTGGGCGTGGAACCTGGAAGAGGCCGCTCGCCTGGCGAAGCGCCACAACTTCCTGGTGATCCCGGCCATGGAACTGAACACGGAGGACGGCCACTTCCTCGTGTACGGCATGCACAAGTACGTGTACGGCATGCACCGCTCCCACGAACTGCACGAGCACGTCCGGGAGGCCGGCGGCGTCATGGTCGCCGCGCACCCGTACCGCCGGCAGCACCCGTGGAACTGGGAGAGCGAGAAGGAGTGGGCGGACGCGCTGGAGCGCGCGGAGCGCAACGGTGGGTTCCGCTTCCCGGTGGCGCTGGAGGTCGGCAACGGCCGCGGCAAGCCGAACGAGAACTCCTTCTCCAACCGTCTCCAGATGCTGATGGGCTTCCCTGGCACCGCCGGCTCCGACTCCCACGCCGTCGCCGACATCGGCAAGGCGGCTACCTACTTCGAGCGGGACATCACGGGCGAGCAGGACCTGATCGAGGAACTGCGCGCCGGCCGCTGCTGGCCGATCGACCGCACCGGTGGCACCGTCTCCTCCAACCCGGACTTCTACACCGTCCCCGATGACCTGCACGACCGCTGGGCCGACCTGGCCGAGCGCCGCCGCGAGTACATCGAGACCCACCCGCTGCACCGACGAGACTAGGGCTGGATGAGCGTCACGACCGCCCCACTCCGCCCCTCCTCCCCACCGCGCGGCTCAGGTTTGACACCGCTGAGGGCCACCGATATCGTGCGCCCGCGCCAGAGGAGGGCGACTTCCCCCGGCGATTCCCAGCCACGCCGTATCGACATTTCACTCGAAACGAGGAGGTAGTCGATGGCGGAATCCGTGGTGACCGAAGCGCTGCGCGCGCAGCTGGGCGTGGACGGACCGGAGACGGTCCAGGAAGTCACGTCCACCGGATGCCGGATGTTTGCGCGCGCCGTGGGCCACACGGATCTCGTCTTCTACGACCGGGACACCGCCCGCAACCGTGGCTTCCGCGATATCCTCGCGCCGCCCGGCTACCTCGGGACCCCGGTCTACCTCCCCCGCCAGACGGGCGAAGCGCGACCCGGCAACGACCTGAACATCCCGTACCGCCGCGTGCTCAACGGCGGGACGACATACGAGTACATCGAGCCGGTCTGCGCGGGCGACGTCATCACCTCGCGCACGCGGACCACGGAATACCAGGAGCGGACGGGCAGCATTGGCCCCATGCTCATCGTCTTCCGCGAGACCCGGTACTGCCGGGAGTCGGACGGGAAGATGGTCGCGAGGATGTTCGGGAACACGATCCACTACTAGCGGGTCGTGCGGTTGGGGAGCGGGACTGAATGGCTGGGCAGGTCTACTACGAGGACGTACAGGTGGGCGACCCCATCCCCGTCCTCCGCAAGAACTGCTCCAGCGTGCAGTTGGTGGCCTGGGCTGGCGCCTCTGGCGACTTCTACCAGATCCACTATGACGTGGAGTTCGCCCGGCGGACGGGCCTCTCCAACATCATCGTCCACGGGGCGTTGAAGAACGCCTTTCTGGGACAACTGCTGCATGACTGGGTAGCCCCCGGCGGGCGCATCGAGCGGTTCGGCTGCCAGTACCGCGGGATGGACTACCCGGACCAGGACATCCTCTGCAAGGGTGTCGTCACGAGGAAATACGACGAGGGAGACCGTCACGTGGTCGAGCTCGACGTGTGGACGGAAAACCCCAGCGGTCAGCGGACCTCGCCGGGAACGGCGCGGGTCACGCTGCCCAGCCGGGGGTAGCCGGAGAACCCCCGGACCGCGAGGGCCGGCAGGTAAACAGTGCCCGAAAGGGCGGGAGAGGACCAGGCAATGGGTGCATTGGACGGCAAAGTAGCCGTCGTCACCGGGTCGGGCCGCGGCATCGGCCGCGGCGTCGCGATGCTCTTCGCGGCCGAGGGCGCGAAGGTGGTCGTGAACGACCCCGGTGTGAACGTGGACGGCAGCGGCCACGACGCCGGCCCGGCTCAGCAGGTGGTGGACGAGATCAAGGCCGCCGGCGGTACCGCCGTTGCGAACTTTGACTCGGTCGCCGAGCTGTCCGGTGGCGAGAACATGATCAAGCAGGCGATCGACACGTACGGCAAGCTGGACATTGTCGTGAACGTGGCCGGCAACCTGCGCGACCGGATGCTGTTCAACATGACCAAGGAGGAGTGGGACTCGGTCGTCGCCGTCCACCTCAAGGGTCACTACAACACCATCAAGCCGGCGTCCGTGATCATGCGCCAGCAGCGCTACGGCCGCATCATCAACTTCTCGTCGACCTCCGGCATCATCGGCAACACGGGCCAGTTCAACTACGGCTCCGCGAAGTCGGCCATCGCGGGCATGACCCGCGTGATCGCCAAGGACCTGGGCCGCTACGGCGTCACCTGCAACGCGATCGCACCGGGCGCCGCGACCCGCATGACGCAGTCCGTCCCGGAAGCCTCCCGCCAGCTCCGCGCTGCGGCCGGCATCCAGACCGGCGGCACCGCTGCCCCCGTGCAGCAGAGCGTCTACGCCGGCCTGCGCGAGCCCGAGTTCGTCGCGCCGATGGTGGCCTACCTGGCCTCCGACGACGCGTGGGACATCAACGGCTACGTGTTCAACGTCTCCGGTGGCACGGTCTCCGTGGCCAACCACCCGGTCGCGTGGCGCACGGTCTTCAAGCCGGGCCTGTGGGACCTGTCCGAGCTGGACGACGCGGTACAGAACGTCCTGATGAAGGACGTCAACAACCCGGCGCCGCCCCCGGCCGACCTGGAGATCCCGGGCCGCGACGTGGCCGCCCGGCCGCTGGCCTAACCGGACAGAGAGAGAAGGACACTCAGATGGCAAAGCCCCTTGAGGGTCGAACCTACGTCGTGACCGGTTCGGGCCGTGGTATCGGCTCGGAGGTCGCGAAGCTCATCGCTGCCCAGGGCGGCAACGTGGTCGTCAACGACCCCGGCGTCAACGTGGACGGCACCGGCGGCGACAAGGGTCCCGCGGACACCATCGCCAACGAGATCAAGGCTGCCGGCGGTAGCGCCGTCGCCAACTTCGACACCGTGGCCACCGAGGCCGGCGGCGAGAACATGATCAAGCAGGCGGTCGACACGTGGGGCCGCATTGACGGCGTCATCCACGTCGCCGGCATCCTGCGCGACCGCATGATCTTCAACCTCGCCGAGCAGGAGTGGGACGAGGTTGTCGCGGTCCACATGACCGGCTTCTTCAACGTGGTGAAGCCGGCCGCGATCATCATGCGCCAGCAGCGCTACGGCCGGATCATCGGCTTCTCCTCCGGCTCCGGCCTGAACGGCAACGCCGGTCAGTCCAACTACGGCGCCGCGAAGGCCGGTATCGCCGGTGGCGTCCGCTGCGCCGCGCGTGACCTGGGCCGCTACGGCATCACGTCCAACGGCATCTCGCCGGGTGCTGCCACGCGCATGACGGCCACCGTGCCGGACAGCGCCACGCAGCTCCGCGCCCGGGCCGGCATCGCCGTCCAGCAGCGCGCCCCGAGCATCGTCAACCAGCTCCGCGACGCGAAGTACGTGGCCCCCATGACCACGTACCTCATGACCGACCAGGCGTGGAACATCAACGGCAAGGTCTTCTACGTGTCCGGCGGCCAGGTGTCGCTGGCCCACGACGAGACCCCGTACCGGACCATCGCCAAGCCGGGCAAGTGGACGGTGGACGAGCTCCGCGTCCTGGTCCCGAGCCAGCTGATGCAGGGCCTCCGCAACCCGGCCCCGCCCCCGGCTGACCTGGACCTCCCGGGCCGCCCGGTCGCCAAGGCCGAGTAGCCCACCTCTCACGAGGTAACGGAAGGGCCGCCCTCGCGGGCGGCCCTTCTGCTTGTCCTGCGCGTCGCCACCGAGGGCGCCCCGCCGCCCGAGGGAGTCCCTACTCGGGCTGCTCGACCTCGTCGCCGGGGAACGCCTGCATGTAGATGAAGTCGTAGCCACCCCGGCTCACCGGGCGCACCGGGCGGAAGCCCGCGCGCTTGAACGCCGCCTGCGCGCGGTAGTTCCACGACAGCGTGTGGAGGTACACCCGGCGCAGGCGCATCTCGTCGAACAGGTAGCGCAGCATCGTCCGCACCGCGTCCGTGCCGTAACCCCGCTCCCAGTAGCCGCGGTCGCCGATCGTGATGCCGAGTTCCGCCTCCAGCGCGAAGGCGTCATACCCGTAGTACATGACGTTGCCGATGTGCCGGCCGGTCGCCGCATCCTCGATGCCGAACGTGCGACGGTGGATCGTCGGGTACTGCAACTCCTCGCGCATCGTGGCGACGAAGTTGGAGAAGCGCACCGTGAGCGGCCGCGCCGCATCGAACTGCGCCAGTTCCGGGTCGCAGCGCCAGGCGTAGTCGCGCTCCGCGTCCTCGATCGTCTTCTCGCGCAGCCGCACGAGGCGGCCCTCGCCAACGATGCGGGGCTGCGTCGCGGTCATCGCGCGCGCTCCCGGATCAGTTCGGCGGCGCGCTCCAGGATGTGCAGCTGGTTCTGGTGGGTCAGCCGGCGCTCCGCCTCCGCGAGGTGGATCCACGCCACCTCGTCGAACTCGTGATCGTGGAGGTCCAGCGCGCCGCCGACCGGCTCCATCAGGAAGAACGTCACGGTCTTGTCGACCCGCGTGCCGTCCGTGTCCGGGAACCAGTAGCGCACCTCCCCGAGCCGTTCGAGGATGCGCGTCTCCAGGCCGGTCTCCTCGCGCACCTCGCGGAGCGCGGTCGCCTCCACGGTCTCGTCCGGATCGGGCTTGCCCTTCGGCAGCGCGACCAGCGGCGGCTCGTGCCGGAGGACGACGACGATCTCGATGCCCTCCGGACCGTGCCGGAAGACGACGCCCCCCGCCGCCGAGGCGACCCGGGTGGCGGGCGCGGTCACAGGATCGGCTCCTCGTCGCCGAACTCCGGGGGCCCGTCGCGCTCGTCGACCAGGTCCGCGGTCATGAGGTGGACCTGGCCCAGCGCCTCGCGCACGGCCTCCTGGATCGCGGGCTCGCCGCGCTCCGAGAGCCAGCGCTGCAGCACACGCTCCGCCTCGTCGTTCGCAATCTCGCCGAGCGCGCGGATCGCCGCGACCTGCACGTCCTCGTCACGGTCCTCGGTCGCCAGCATGATGAGCGGCGTCACCGCCTCGTCCACCAGCAACGCACCCGTCGCCTCCGCGGCGGCGGCGCGGATCTCCGCGTCGTCGTCGTCAAAGTGGTAGATGAGCAGGTCCAGCCAGCCCTCGGAGGCGTTCCGCCCCATCGCCCGGAGCGATGCGACGCGCATGCGGTGGCTGCCGATCTCGTACTGCTCGCTGATGAGCTCGGCCGTCGCCTCGTCGGACAGCGCGCCGAGCGCTTCGAGTGCGCGCGCGCGCACCTCCTCGGCAGCCTGGATGTCCTCGATTGCGTCGCGAAGGCCGGCGACCAGCGCCTCACCCGCCTCCTCCGGCAGCAACCCGAGCTCGTACGCGACGATGTAGGAGCCGAGCACGGTCGCGACCTCCGCGCGCACGGCGTCCACCGGGTCGTCTCGCAACTGCTGCAGCAGGAGCGCGGCGTACTCCGGCTTCTCCTCGTGCGTCAGGCCATGCACGGCCAGCATCCGCGTCGCCGGGTCGGCGTCGCGCATCGCCGTCATCTGGACGCGGTGGAAGTCGAGGATGGGGAACTCCTCCGCCAGTTGTTCGATGGCAGCCAGCACCTCGCGGCGGCGCTCGGGCGGCAGCTTCGGCCAGAGCGCCAGGCAGCGGCGGAGCACCTCCGGCGGCGCCTCGGAGAGCGCGCGGAGGCGCGAGGGCTCCACCGGCCCGCCCCGCTCGAGTTCGTCGATCACCTGCATGGGATCGGGCAACGCCAGCGCGTCGGCGTCGTCGTCCACGTCGTCAAAGCCGTTGGGCGGCTGGGTCATGGTTCTGGTTCTCCGGGGGGTCAGTGTACCAGCGTCCGGCGGCTGATCCGGGCTGGCGCACCTAGTGTTCGGCGCGTGGCTCCCGCGCCATCAGCGCATCCATCGCCGTCGACAGCGGCAGGCCCTCGTACAGCACGCGGTACAGGCCGTCCGTGATCGGCATCTCCACGCCCAGGCGGGCCGCCAGCGCCCGCGCGGCCGGGATCGTGGTCACACCCTCCGCCGTGGAGCCCAGGAGGGTCAGAGCAGCCTCCAGTGGCGTCTCACGCGCCACCAGTTCGCCCAGGCGGCGGTTCCGCGCGAACGGCGAGTAGGAGGAGGCCACCAGGTCGCCGAACCCGGCCAGCCCCTGGAACGTGATCGGCGAGGCGCCAGCCGCCACGCCCAGGCGCATCATCTCCGCGAGGCCGCGCGTCAGGAGCGCCGCCTTCGCGTTGTCGCCGAATCCGAGCGCGTCCACCATCCCCGCCGCGATCGCGATCACGTTCTTCAGCGCCCCGCCCATCTCCACCCCGACGATGTCCTCCGAGGTGTAGACGCGCAGCGAGGTCGAATGGAACGCCGCCCGGAGCGCCTCCACCCGGCCCCCGTCCGTGGCGATCACGGTGGAGCCCGGTAGGCCCTCCGCCACCTCGCGCGACAGGTTCGGGCCGGAGAGGACGGCCAGCGGACGTCCCGGCAGTTCGGCGGCGATCACCTCCGACATCCGGCGGCCCGTATCGACCTCGATGCCCTTCACCGCGCTCAGCAGCGTGGCGTCCGGAGCGACGAATGGCGCGACCGTCCGCAGGTTGTCGATCAGCGACCGGGACGGCACCACGAGACAGACGAGGTCGGCGTCGCGCAGCACCGCAGGGTCACCGGACAGCCTCAGCGCGTCCGGGAAGGCGATGCCCGGGAGGCGACGGCGGTGCATCCGCGCCTCGTCCAGCGTCTCCGCCTCGAGCGTGTCGCGGCAGAGCAGCGTGGCGGGCGCACCGTTCCGCGCGAGGTGGACCGCGAGGGTGGTGCCCCACGCAGTCGCACCGACGATGACGATGTGGCGGAAGCGGTCAGGCGCGGCGGTCACGGGAAGCCTCGTCGCGGGCGCGGGTCACGAGGCGCCGGGGACGCGGCGGGTGCCGCCCTGTCCCAGTTTCGGCTCGGTGCCCGCGAGCAGCCGCCGGATGTTCGGGATGTGGCTGACCTCGACCAGCGTCGCGGTCGGCACGGCGAAGAGCAGCGCGTACGCCGGGTCCAGCCGGTCCACCACCGCCATCGCGGCGATGACGACGAGGCCGGCGGCCACGCCGGTCACCGACATGAGCGAGGCGTACCGCCAGATCGCGAGGATGACCGCGCCGCACAGCGCCAGCGCAAGCGCCGCCGGCGGCGAAACACCGAGGAAGGCGCCGAAGGCCGTCGCCACGCCTCGGCCGCCGCGGAAGCCGGCGTAGACCGGGAAGACGTGGCCGAAGACCGCGGCGAAGCCAGCCGCAGCCGCAGCCGCGGGCTCACCGATGAGGTAGCGGCCGATGAGGACGGCGACGGTGCCCTTCAGCACGTCGCCCAGGATGACGAACAGCGCCCAGCGCAGGCCCAGCGTACGGAGCGCGTTGGTGAAGCCGGTCTTCCCGGAGCCGTACTCGCGCAGGTCACCCTTGCGGGCGAGCCGTCCGGCAAGCAGGCCGAAGGGGATCGCCCCCAGGAAGTACCCGATCGCCGCACCCGCCAGCACCGGCAGCAGCAGGTTCACGCCGTCTCCTCGAACCGATCCACCGACCGCCGCCGGAAGATAAGCCGGATCGCCGTCCCTTCAAAGTCGAAGGCCTCCCGCAACTGGTTCTCCAGGAACCGCTGATAGGAGAAATGGACGAGTTCCGGATCGTTCACGAAGAAGACAAACGTGGGCGGCGCGATCTCGGCCTGCGTGACGTACATCACCTTCAGGCGGCGGTGCCGGATGGTCGGCGGGCCGTGCTCCGCCATCGCGCGGTGGATGACGCGGTTGAGTTCGGAGGTCGGGACGCGCCGGCGGCGGACCTCCCAGACGTGCACGCACATCTCCAGCAGGTCGCGGACGCCCTCGCCCGTCTTCGCGGAGGTGAACAGCAGCGGCGCCCACGGCGCGAACTTGTAGTGCTCGTCCATCGAGCTGGAGATCGTCGGCCGGACGGAGCGGTCCTGCACGAGGTCCCACTTGTTGACGACGAGGATGATGCCCTTCGCCGCCTTCAGCGCGTACCCGGCGATGTGCGCGTCCTGCGCCGCCATTGCCTCCGCCTGGTCGATCACCACGATGACCACGTCCGCACGGTCGATCGCGCGCTCGGCCCGCTGCACGGAGTGGCGCTCCACGCCCGGTTCCACGCGCCCGCGGCGGCGCATGCCGGCGGTGTCGACGAGCACCATCTCCTGGCCCTCGAATACGAAGGTGGAGTCGATCGGGTCGCGGGTCGTGCCGGCGATGTCCGACACCAGCGCGCGCTCCTCGCCGAGGATCGCGTTCACCAGCGAGGACTTGCCGACGTTCGGCCGTCCGACGATCGCCACGCGCACGCGCGCGATGTCCTCCTGCTCCGGCTCCTCCCCGCCGACGGTCTCGAGGACCACGTCCAGCAGGTCGCCGATGCCAAGGCCGTGCAGCGCGGAGACGGCCATCGGCTCGCCGAAGCCCAGCGCATAGAACTCCGCGCCCGGCGTCCGCCCGGCGCTCGTGTCCGTCTTGTTCGCGGTGAGGATCACCGGGTGCCCGGCGCGGCGGAGCATGTCCGCGATCTCGTAGTCGGCGGCGATCGGCCCGGTGGTCGCATCGACCACCCAGAGGACGGCCTGCGCCTCCCGGATCGCCTGCTCCACGCCTCGCTTCACCAGAGGGCTGAACGGGTCGATGTCGGACTCGATCAGGCCGCCGGTGTCGACCACGCGGAAGAACCGCCCGCTCCACTCCACCACGCCGTAGTGGCGGTCGCGGGTGGTGCCGGGCAGGTCTTCGACCAGGGCGGCATTCCGGCGCGTAAGGCGGTTGAAGAGCGCGGACTTACCCACGTTGGGGCGTCCCACGATAGCCACGAGGGGTGCGTTCGGGTGTTCGGATTCTGTCATCGTGAGGTGATCGTAACCGTCACAGACTGCGGCTGCACCGAAACGAGCGTGACACCCTCCGGAACGGTGACCTCAACCGGCACGTTGACCGTGCCCACGCGGCCGATGAGGTCGACCGTGGCGCGCACGTCCGCGGTGCCCAGCGCATTCAGCACCGGCAGCGGCCCCTCCAGCACCACCTCGATGTTGCCGGGGTCGACGAGGGCGGTCGCGCCGCCCACCAGACCCTCCGTTGTCACGGCGAGGCGCATCCGGAGCGTCCCGGTCATCGGCGCGATCGAGACGGTCACGGTGGCGCGCTCGCGGTCGACAAAGGAGAGCCCCGGGGGCAGCGGCACGGCGACCGATCGCACGATGTCCGTGCGGGCCGCGTTCACGTTCACGGAGGGCAGCGCGATGGCGTCGATGCGCTGGAGCGCCTCGATCGGCCCCTGCACGAGGATCGCGGCGGGCGAGGTGACGACGCTGGAGACACGGAAGCCGGGGTCGGGGTTGCCGACGATCTCAACGGTCAGCGGCAGCGTCCGGATCAGCGTGCTCTGGTTGATCTCGACCGCCACGCGAACCGACTCCGGCTCCAGGCGCACGCCGCGGACCTCGGCGCCACCGGCGCCCAGGGGCTTCAGCGTCACGCCCTGCTCGACGCCCACGGTCAGGCCGGTCACGTTCACGTCCGCCGCCGCCTCCGACACGAGCGCCACGAGCGACTCCGGCCCGGTGACACGCACGTTCGTCGTCGCCGGCGCCATCGCGCCGAGTTCGTAGCCGGTCGGGAGCGAGCCGACGGTCCGCGCTCGCACCGGCACCGTGCGGCTCACGAGGTCCTCGAGATTCACGGTGATCGAGCGCGGCTCCGTGTCGACCACGCGCACGCCGCCGATCCCGCGTACCTCGATCAGTACGGGGACCTCCTGCGAGCGGGCGTCGAAGCCCTTCAGGTCCACGTAGGCGCGGATGTTCGTCGCGCTCAGGTCTTCCCAGCGGTCGGACGGCGCGGAAACGCGCACGTTCACGGTCGCCAGCTGGTTCGCGACGGCGAGGCCCTCCTCGACGTTCACGGCCTCGACGGTGATCGGCTGCGGGAAGAACTCCAGCACTGTGGGGTTCTCGGTGTCGGTCACGAACACCCACAGCGAGACGCCGAGGAGCAACGAGACGAGGAACAGCCCCGGCGTGCGACGCACCGCCGCCGCCGCCCGACGCCATGCGTCGCGTGCGATCTCCACCGCCTCACCCCGGCGACGCGGGTCGAGGCCGAGCCGGCTCACGAGGCGCGCCTCTCGCCGCCCTCAGCGGCCGCCTCGACCAGTTCGAGGTCGAACAGGCGGTGCAACTGGCGACTCAGGCGGGCCTCGTCCAGGTCGGGGACCATGCGGCCGTTGGAGCAAAGCGAGACCTGCCCGCGCTCCTCCGAAACCACGACCACCACCGCGTCCGTGCGCTCGGTGATGCCGACCGCGGCGCGATGGCGCATCCCGAACTGCGCCGGCAGGGGCGCCTCCGACAGTGGCAGCGTGCAGCCGGCCGCGACGATCTGGTCGACGCGCACGACCACCGCGCCGTCATGCAGCGGCGAGGTCTCGGGGAAGATGCTCAGCAGCAGTTCGTTGGAGATTGCCGCGTTGATCGGCACGCCGGTGTCGATCACCTCCTGGAGGCCGGTCTCCCGCTCGATCACGATGAGGGCGCCCACGCTCTGCCGCGCGAGGATGAAGGCGGCGCGCACGATCACGTTGAGCGCATCCTGCCGCTCTTCCTTTTTCAGGAAGGTGTGCAGGCCGGTGCGGCCAAGGCGTTCCAGCGCCCGACGGATCTCCGGCTGGAACACGATGATCATGCCGATCAGCAGGCCAGCGACCGAGTTCCGCAGGATCCAGTTCAAGACCAGCAGGTCGAAGATGCGGCTCAGAAGGAACGCGCCAACCAGCAGCACGCCGACACCTCGGAGCACCGTCATCGCTGTGGTGCCGCGCACCAGCAGCAGCAGCCAGTAGATCGAGCCCGAGACGAGCAGGATGTCGACCGCGGCGGAGGCGTCGAAGCGCAGGAGGACGTCGCGGATCCCCTGCGGGATTTCGGGCACGCTCGACTCCCTCCGAGGCGGCTACTGACCGCCGAGGAGCAGCGCGAGGATCGCCTGCTGTGCGTGCATCCGGTTCTCCGCCTGGTCCCACACGATCGACCGGGACGATTCGATCACCTCGTCGGTGATCTCCTCGCCGCGGTGCGCGGGCAGGTCGTGCATGATCAGCGCATCCGGCGGGGCGGAGGCGATCAGCGACGCGTTCACCTGGTAGTCGCGGAACGCCTCGGCGCGCATGGTGATCTCGTGCTCCTGGCCCATGGAGGCCCACACGTCCGTGTAGACCGCCGCCACGTCCCGCACCGCCTCGTGCGGATCGCGCACCTGCGTCACGCTGCCGCCACCCGGCAGCGTCGCCACGCGCGCCATCGTTGCGTCGTCCAGTTCATACCCCTCGGGGCCGGAGATGACGAAGTGCGCCCCCGTCATCACGGAGGCATAGGCGAGTGAGCGGCCGACGTTGTTGCCGTCGCCGATGTAAGCGAAGCGCAGCCCGGAAAGCGAGCCGAAGCGCTCGCGGAGCGTCAGGAGGTCGGCGACCGCCTGGCACGGGTGCTCATCGTCCGAGAGCGCGTTCACCACGGGAATATCGGCGTACTTCGCGAGTTCGGTGACGGTGTAGTGGGCGTAGGTGCGGGCGGCGATCGCCTGCACCATGCGCGACAGCACGCGCGCGACATCTCGCACCGGCTCGCGCTCCCCCATCTGCACCTCGTGGCCGGAGAGGTACAGCCCCTGCCCGCCGAGGCGGCGCATCGCCATCTCGAACGAGGTACGCGTGCGCAGCGACGGCTTCTCGAACACCATCGCCAGCGTCTGGCCGCGCAGGATCTGGCTCGGGCCGTCCCGCTTCATGCCAAGCGCCGTGTCGATCAGGCCATTCAGTTCCTGGGACGTGACGTCCAGGATCGAGGTGAAGTCGCGCTCGGTCACGGGAGAACTCCGGGTGCGCACGGGCCGCAAGGCGGGCGTGCCGGGCTGGGGAACGATCAGTATAGCGACGCCCGTTCTTATGTCTGTCTCGCCTACTCCGGCCCCGGCGTCACGCGGCTAGGATGCGCCGCATGAGGCTGCGCATCCCCACCCCGTCCGCGCGCACGGCGCTGAACGCAGCCCTCGCGGCGGCCGCGCTGGTCGCCTTTCTCGTGCTCGTCGGCCGTGTCGAGGAGTCCCCCGGCATCGAGGTCGAACGACGCGACCCACCCGGCCAGGTCGACACGCTGCGCGTGCACGTCTCTGGTGCCGTCATCGCGCCCGGCGTCGTCACGCTCGCACCCGGCGACCGTGTCATCGACGCGATCGAGGCGGCGGGCGGCCCCTCGGCAGACGCCGCACCGGACCTCGTCAACCTCGCGCGCCGTGTCGTGGACGGCGAGCAGATCGGCGTCCCCCGCGCCGGCGAGCCTGCGACCACACTCATCGACCTCAACACGGCGTCCGCAGCCGACCTCGAAGCCCTGCCCGGCATCGGCGCGGCGCGGTCGCGCGCGATCATCGCTGCGCGCCAGGCGCAGCCGTTCATCTCCAGCGACGACCTCGTCGCGCGGGGCATCCTCCCCGCGGACGTGTACGAGGCGATCCGCGACCGCGTCACCACGGGTGCACCGGCCCCATGAACGGCCTCTCGAGGGCCCCGGCCCTGCTGACGATGGCCGCCGCCTACACCGCCGGCACGGTCCTCGGGGTCACCCTCGGCGGTGCGTGGTGGCTGACAGCCCTGGTCGCGGCGCTCATCGCCGCCGCGAGCCTGCTGCGCGATGGACGCGAGCGCGCACTCGTCGCCGCGGCGGCCGTGTGCCTCGCCGCTGCCGGACACGCGCGCGTCGAGTCACTCCTCGCACAGCCACCACCCCCGCTCGCCTCGGTCTCCGGCGTGCGCGAGGTCGAGGGCATCGCCCGCGCCGACGCGGCGGTGACCGGCACGAGGGCGCGTGTCTACCTCGATGTGACGCGCGTCGATGGTGAGCCATTCGAGGGCGGCCTGCGGCTCACGCTCCCCGCTCCCGCCGAACCGCTCCGAGCGGGGGAGCGCCTCCGGTTCGTGGCGGACGTCGGTCCGCCCCCACCGGTCGAGGACTTCGACTACGCCGCGTTCCTGCGCGCACGCGACATCGTCCTCGTGGCCGCCTTCCCGACCTGGTGGGAGCGCGATGGTCGCGCCGCTCCCGACTGGCGCGACCACCTGCTCTCGTTCCGCCGGGCGACCGTGGACCGCATCGATCGAGCGCTGCCGGAGCCGGGGGCGGCCCTCGCCGCCGGCGTCCTCGTCGGAGAGCGCCGCACGATGCCCCCCGACATCACCGAGGCGCTCCGAATCACCGGTACCACCCACCTCGTGGTTGTTTCCGGCCAGAACGTCGCACTCCTCCTCGGGCTGCTAGTCGCGGCACTCACGGCCGTCGTGTCGCGCCGGATCGCCGGGATCATCGCGCTCGTCCTGCTGCCGCCGTACGTGGTGTTCGTCGGCGCCGACCCGCCGGTCGTGCGCGCGGCGGTCATGGCGGTCGCGGTCGGCCTCGCCGCTCTCGGCGGGCGGCGGACGCCCGGATGGGTCTACCTGCTGTACGCGGTCACGCTCATGCTCGCGGTCGATCCGCTGCTCGCGCGGGATGTCGCGTTCCAGTTGAGCGCGACCGCGACAGTCGGGGTGATCCTCATCGCGCCCATCCTGCGTGACGCCGTCCTCGCGCGGCGGCCCGGATGGCAGCACCCGTTGCCCGCGGCCCTCGTGGAGACCACGGCGACCGCGACCGGGGCGGCGCTCGCCGTCCTCCCCGTACAGATCGCGGCGTTCGACCGGGTCGCGCCGTGGACCATCGCGGCGAACGTCGCCGTCGCCCCACTCTACGAGGCGACCCTGCTCGTCGCGGCACTCGCCGCGCTCGCCGGTGGCGTCGAGCCCGCCGCCACGGTGTTTCGTGAGGTGGGGCGCTTCGTCCCGGAGGCGTTCCTCGCCGTCGTCGACCTGTTCGCACGGCTCCCCGGCGCCGACCTGCCGGCACGCGCGCCGCTCGCGCTCGGGATTGCGTTCGTCGTCGTGCTCGCGGCCGTGCTGCACTGGCTCGACCGGCGGACGCGCGAGCACCCAGCGCTCGATCCAGCGCACCGCACCGGCCTGGCCCTGACCGTGGCGCTCGCCGCCGTCGCTGCCGGGCTCTGGATCGCCGTGCTGCGGCCGCCCGCCGCGCATGCCTCCGTCACCGTGTTCGACGTGGGCCAGGGCCTCGCCGTCCTCGTCCAGGACGGGGGTCGGAGCATCCTGATCGACGCGGGCCCGAGTGACGGCGCCGTGCTCCGCGCGCTCCCAGGCGCCGGCGTCCGCCAGCGTCTCGATGCCGTCATCCTCACACACCCCGACCGCGACCACGCCGGTGGGCTGCCGCCACTCCTGCGCCGCATCGAGGTCGACACAGTCCTCGGCGATCCCGGCGCGCTCGGCACCTCGCTCGATGGCGTCCCGATCGCGCCGCTGGACATCGGCGACCGCATCCACCTCGGTGACCGCGTGAGCCTCGAGGTGCTCGCGCCGCCCGTCGCGACGCGCGCGAGCGCGCATGCGACGCCGAACGACGCGTCGCTCGTGCTGCTGGTGACGGTGGGCGACCGGCGCTTCCTGCTTCCCGCCGACATCGAGGCGCGCGCAGAGGCGTGGCTCGTCGACACCGGCCGCGACCTGGGCGCGGACGTACTCTTGGTGCCACATCACGGCTCGACAACCTCCTCGACGGAGGCATTCGTGCGCGCGACCTTGCCCGCGATCGCCATCGCCAGCGCTGGTGCCGACAATCCGTTCGGGCACCCGGCGGCCTCGGTCGTCGAACGCTACGAGGCCGCCGGCGCGACCTTCCTGCGCACCGACCGGCACGGCCACGTCACGTTCACGAGCGACGGCGACCGGCTGTGGTGGCGCAGCGAGCGGTAAGGACTACTCGACGGGACGCTTCGGGGGCGGCATCTGCGTGAGGGCCAGCAGCGCGAACCCCTCGCCTCGGTTGCCGAGGCGCCAGCCGCCTCGCCCGGTCGTCTCCACGCGGATCGCGTCCCCGCGCTGCAGGACGGCCTCGCCGCCGGTCGAGTCGTTCACCACGACTTCGCCCTCCACGACTACGGCGAAGCATGGCACCGCGCGGTGGAGGCCGGGGCGTGCGCCGCGCTCGAAGCGCATCAGCATCACGCGGCTGGCGTCGCCCATCACCGCGCCGCCGACGCCTTTGAAATCGCCCGGGCCGTTCTCGAACGGCCACGCGAGCAGGTCCAGGGGCTCCAGCCGCGTGCGGCCCTGGTCGTCCGCGGTTAGACGGTAGGCGGCCATCGAGCGTGCCTTTCGGGGCATCCGGCGTGCTGCCCTGCGCGCTGCCCTGCGTGCTGCATGGAACGCCGCCCGAGGGTAGCGTGAGACGCGACGCGGCGGCGACCGCGCGAGGAGGTAGCGATGGCGTTCGAGCGTTCACACGGCCGCGGCCTGCGCGAGGCGCGCCCGGTCACCATCGAACCCGGGTTCGTAAAGCACGCCGAGGGCTCCGTCCTCATCACCGTGGGCGACACGCGCGTGATCTGCACCGCGAGCATGGAGGCGCGCGTGCCGGGCTGGATGCGCGGCCAGGGTCGCGGCTGGCTGACCGCCGAGTACGGCATGCTCCCCCGCGCCACCCACACCCGCTCCGACCGCGAGGCGGCGCGAGGCCGCCAGGGTGGCCGCACCCAGGAGATCCAGCGCCTGATCGGCCGCTCCCTCCGTGCATGCATCGACCTCAAGGCGCTCGGCGAGCAGACGATCATGCTCGACTGCGACGTCATCCAGGCGGACGGCGGCACCCGCACCGCGAGCATCACCGGCGCGTGGGTCGCCCTCGCGATCGCCGTGGAGCGGCTCGGCAGCGCCGGCCCCTTCCCGATCCGCACGCAGGTCGCCGCAACCTCCGTCGGCCTGCTGGAGGGCCACCCGCTGCTCGACCTCGACTACCGCGAGGACTCCACCGCCGGCGTCGACTTCAACGTCGTCGCGCTCGGCACTGGCGAACTCGTCGAGGTCCAGGGCACGGCGGAGGGCGAGGCATTCTCCCGGCAGCAGATGGACGCCGTCGTCGACCTCGCGATGCACGGCATCGACCGGCTCTTCGTCGCCCAGCGCGATGCCCTGGAGGCGTGGCGGAGCGCATCGGCGTAGCCGCCGGGCGGAGATGGTGATCGGATCGCGAACGATCTGATCGATCTGATGATCAAAACTCTTGACGCCGTGATCTGCGCCGCGTAGGTTATGTCCCGACCAGCCCCGAGTTAGCCGCTGTCTCCCCGGGCAGGCGGACGACGGGATCGGAACGATGCTCTACAGCGTCATCTGCCGCCTCCAGCGGCCGGCGGCCGAATACCCCACGCTGTCCGGCGCCATCCAGGCCGTCGGCGTGGCGAATTGGGCCGTGAACGAGTGCACCTGGCTCGTCGAGTCGGACCGCTCGCCGGACGAAATCCGCGACACCCTCGCCCGCACCATCGAGGAGGACGACCTCGCGCTCGTCCTCCCCGTCAGCGTGGGCCGCGGGCGGTGGACCGGCCTCGGGAAGTTTCGCTACGGCCTCGGCTTCCTGCGGGGCGCCCTCGGACGCGAGCAGCTACCGCTCCGGTAGCGCTGCGGATGTATTGACAATTGCAGTACGTCGGATACCCTCCCTGTGGGTAGGCGAGATGCGCTCATCGTGGAAGCAGGCGGTGAGCGGTTCCGCTTCTACTACGACCCGGAGCGGCCCACCGTGCTGCACATCACCTGGCGGCACGGCACCACCCCGGAGGATGCGGTCGCCGCGTTCTTCGAGGCTGACCGCTCCGAATGGGACGAGCACCACGCCCGGTGGAAGAGCACCGGTGACCGCCACACCGTCTATTGGGCGCGGCACGCGTATGACGGCTCGGTGGTGGTAATCACCTGCTTCGAGAGGTGGGATGACTGATGGCCGCGGGAGAAGCGCCGCGTCGCGCGGCGAAGCCCAAGTACGAACTCCGCGTGGTCGCCGACCGCGTGCAGGAAGATCCGGACGTCGCCGACATGGTCTCGCGCATGGAGGCGGAAGCGGACGCGGAGATCGCCGCCAGCACTGTCACCCTGCGCTGGGGCAAGGCACAGGTGGACGTCGTGAAGCGAGCCGCCGCGATCCTCGGCGTGCCGTACCAAACCTACCTGAAGCAGGTCGTCTTCAGGCAGGCGCTCGAGGACATCGCGCGGGCGGAGGGCGTCCTCGGCCGGGACGCGGGCCGCGGCACACGCCGCGTGGCGGAGGACGACCCGGAGTTCGGTGCGCGCCGCCCCTAGCGGCGGCAGGCGCTACGCGTACTCGCCGAGGAACATGCCGCCCAGGATATGGACGTGGGCGTGCTCCTGCGACTGCATCCCGTCGTAGCCGAAGTTCGAGATCAGCCGGAAGCCGCCCGGGCACTGCTCCCGGCCGACCTTCTGGGCGGCCTCCCCCACCGGGCCCATCGCCTGCCACAGTTCGGACTGCGTCATGTGCCGCTTCGGCGCCGCGAGGAGCATGATCGGCACCCAGCGGAGGCGGTTGCGGAAGACGATCACCTCGTCCGTCTCGTACAGCACGTCCGCCGGCTCACGGCCGGCGACGATCTCGCAAAAGACGCAGTAGCGGTTCATCGGTAGCCTGTCACCGCGGAGGGCGCGACACTCGAACGCGCCGGGGATTGGCGGCCAGTCTATGGACGCCCTCGGCGCGCGGTCAAAGCACCGCGCCTCCGTCCCGCACCCCGTCCCACCGAGCAGGGAGCCGCGCCCGATGACTGAGATCCGCCCGTTCCGAGGCCTTCGCTATGACCCGCGCCGGGTGCGCGGCGACGACGTGATCGCACCGCCGTACGACGTGGTCGGCGCGGAGGCGGTCGCCACGCTCCATGCCCGCTCGCCGTTCAACGCGGCACACCTCGAGAACCCCGCCGGCTCCGAGCGCGAGCGCTTCGAGGGTGCCGCGCGCCTCCTCCGCGCCTGGACCGGCGATGCCGTGCTCAAGCGCGACGCAAAGCCGGCGTACTACGTGTACGAGCAGCGCGCGAAGGTGCAGGGACGCACCGTGAGCCGCCGCTCCTTCTTCGCCCGCTGCCGCCTGCACCGCCCCGAGGAAGGCATCCTGCGCCCGCACGAGGCGACGCTGAGCGGCCCGCGCGAGGAGCGGCTCCGCCTGATCCGCGCGACCCGCACCAACATCAGCCCCGTCTTCGGCACATTCGTGGACGGCGGCGGGCGCGCCTCGCGCCTCCTCGCCGAGGTCGCACAGCGCGAGCCGGACTTCGAGGCATTCGACGCGCTCGGCGACCGCCACCGGCTCTGGGTGGTGACCGCCGTGGCAGAGGTCGAGACGCTGACCGCCGCCGTCGCCGGCTCGAACGTCACGATCGCGGACGGCCACCACCGCACGCACACCGCACTCGACTACCGCGACGAGCGCGCGAAGGCGGCCGGCAAACGCTGGACCGGGAACGAGGCGGAGAACTTCGTCCTCATGGGGCTGATCCCGGAGGACGACCCGGGCCTGGTGATCCTGCCGATCCACCGGCTCCTGAAGCAGGACGGCCCGCCGGAGCGCTTCTTCGAGCGGCTCTCCGCCCTCTACCGCGTGGAGGCGCTCCCGGGCGGCTCGGCGCAGGCCGTCGAGGCGGCATGGGAGCGCGTCCACCAGAACGCGATGGGGCCGACGACCTTCGCGGTGCTGGGTGCGGAGGGTTCGCACTCCATCCACCTACTCACGGCCCGGTCGCAGCAGGCGATCGATTCCGCGATGCCGCAGTCGATCTCGGCCGCCTCGAAGGGCCTCGATGCGTTGGTCCTGACGCAGACGGTGCTCACGCCGCTCTTCGGCATCGACCGCGCGGCGATGGCCGCCGGGCGCGTGGAATTCACGGAGAGCCACACGGAGGCGGCCGAGGCCGTGGAGCACGGCCACGCACGCCTCGCGTTCCTCATCAACGCCACGCGCGTCTCCCAGATCCGGGAGGTCGCGGACGCGTTCGAGGTGATGCCGCAGAAGACGACGTACTTCTACCCGAAGCTGGCCACGGGCATGGTCTACAACCCACTCGACTAGCCCCCGGCTCACGGGAACAGAGACGAGAGAGCCGGCCCGATGGGCCGGCTCTCCTGTTGTGGCGACGTGTTGATCGAGGGCTAGCGCAGGCGGATCTGGCGCACCGAGAAGATACCGTCGAACTTCGCAACGGCGTCCATCTGTTCCGGCGTGAGCGGCGAGCCGATGCCGAGGATCATGAGCGCGCGCTCCGCGCCCTTCGGGCTGGGCGACACGGACATCGAGGAGATGTTCACGCCCCACTCGCCGAGCATGGTGCCGACCTTACCGATCTGGCCGGGGCGGTCGATGTTCTCGATCGCGAGGAGGTTCGGCGAGCCGGCGCCCAGGGAGACCTCAACCGGGTAGTCGTTGATCGCGACGATGCTCGGGCCGATCGGCGTGTTCGTGACGGCCACCCGCTCCTCGCCACGGTCGGTCGTGGCGCGCACCACCAGCAGGTTCGCGTACGGGTCCTGCGCCGGCAGCGCATCTTCCTCCAGCCGGAGGCCGTGCGCCTCCGCCGTGGCGAGGGCGTTGACCGCCGAGACGCGCTCCGTGCTCACCTCGTCCAGCATGCCGGTGACCACGGCCGCCTTCATCGGCGTCGTGTCGCGCGTGCCGATCTCACCGAGGTACTCCACCCGCACCTTCTGCAGGTTGCCGGAGGCGAGCTGGCTCGCCACGCGTCCCGCGACCCGCGCCGCCTCCAGGAACGGGCCCAGGACGGACATGGTCTCCGCGTCCACCGTCGGCACGTTGACCGGGAAGCGCGGCGCCTGCCCGGCGAAGATCTCCAGCACCTGCTCGGCCACGTCGATCGCGGCGCGGTCCTGCGCCTCGTTGGTCGACGCAGCGAGGTGCGGCGTCACGACG
>WBZO01001328.1_pt1 | contig 39387 bp, 39 predicted proteins | sample 5204261 | NCBI WGS metagenome assembly WBZO01 (sample SAMN12412400, study PRJNA552823) | activated sludge metagenome | isolation source: activated sludge from anammox sidestream of wastewater treatment plant... | place: USA: North Carolina | collected 2017-09
CCAAATTCTGATAGATTTTGGCAGAATGCCCCCATAAAATCGAATTCACTCAGGGAAAATAAATGACTCGTTCTCGAATTGCCGGTTTTTACAACCTGACCCTCGACGAGCGGCGCGCCCAACTGGCAGACGCGGCGGACCTTCCGCTCTCCGACCTGCTTCCATTTAACAGCCTGCTCCCCACTGACATCGCTTCGCACATGGTCGAAAACGTCGTCGGGACATTTTCCCTGCCCCTCGGCATCGCGCTCAACTTCCAAGTGAACGGACGCGATGTTCTCGTGCCAATGGTCATCGAAGAGCCGTCCGTTGTGGCAGGAGCCTCGTTCATGGCAAAACTCGTCCGCGCGGGCGGAGGATTCACCGCCACAAGCACAGATCCGCTGATGATCGGTCAACTGCAAGTGTTGGACGTCGAAAACGCGGAAAAAGCCGCCGAGCAGATTTTGGCGAACAAAGCCGAACTGATGGCTCACGTTGACGCCGCCGAATCAAGCCTAAAGTCCAGAGGTGGAGGCGCACGGGAATTGGAAGTCCGCATCATCGCCGAATCCCCCATCGGAAAATTTCTCGTCGTGCATCTCGTCTACGACGTGCGCGACGCAATGGGAGCGAACGCCGTCAACACCGCGTGCGAGCGTCTCGCGCCGAAAGTCGAAGCCATCGCTGGCGGACGCGTGCATTTGCGAATCCTTTCGAACCTGACGGACAAACGCATGGCAAAGGCGACGTGCAGGATTCCTGTGAAAGAATTGGCGTTTGGTAGGGGCGACCCGACGGGTCGCCCCTACACAGGCGAGGAGGTCCGTGACGGAATCATCGAAGCCTGGGCATTCGCCGCCGCGGACCCGTACCGTGCCGCCACGCACAACAAAGGAATCATGAACGGCGTTGACCCAGTCGTCATTGCCACTGGAAACGATTGGCGCGCGGTCGAAGCGGGCGCGCACGCCTACGCCGCGCGGACTGGCAAGTACACTTCACTATCTACTTGGAGTAAGGACGATGAAGGCAACTTGGTCGGCGAGTTGGAAATGCCGATGGCGGTGGGAATCGTCGGCGGCGCGACCAAAGTGCATCCCGCCGCGCAAGCCGCGCTGAAGTTGATGGGAGTCACAACCGCCAACGAACTCGCCGAGATCATCGTCTCGGTGGGTCTCGCTCAAAACATGGCGGCGCTTCGGGCTTTAGCCACCGAAGGCATCCAGCGCGGACACATGTCGCTACACGCAAGGCAGGTCGCTATCGCGGCAGGCGCGAGCGGAGAATTGATCGAGAAGGTCGCCAGTCAGATGGTCGCAGAAAAGATGATTAGAATGGAACGCGCGGAAGAAATTTTGAAAGAGTCGCAAGGTTAGAAAGTCGAAAGTCGCAGGCTTGAAGTCGAAATTTTGGTATATTCAAAAAGTATGAACACCGCCGAAGAGCGTACCTTCCGCCTGATCGCCGTCCTTGACGAGATCATTTCCCTGCTCGAATGGGACGGAAACAAGCATTGGCATGCAACCATGCGAAAGGCAAGGGAAAGACTCCAAAATGCCGATTCGTCTGGGATTGACATCCTCCTTAATTCCTTCGGCGGGATGGTTCTTTCAACGACCTGCTCATCGGTCAGATCACTGAGAACGGAAAGTTCATCGCCTGGAAGGACGGGCATGAAGAAAAACAAAATAGGCTAAAATCACTCAGTGAAGAGGCGTTTGTTCTTGCAAAGGAGATTGAAAGAGAGAATAAGCAGGTTTGATGTCAAAGTTTTGGTATGAGCAAAATCAGTCAACAGAGACCTGACAGGCGGCGCGCTGAGCCTGTCGAAATAGCTTCCACGCACTGAGGCAGGACTTTAGTCTGTACCGAAGATTTTCAAGCATGCAGGTTTGACGTCAAAGTTTTGGTCTGTGTAGAATACCAAATACGAACTAACAGGCACGATAACAAGAAAGGGATTTCACCATGCCGTCACTTCAAGATTTTTCTCTTATAAGGTCTTATGTTGAAAAATTCTCGGACGATTTCAACCTAAAGAATCAATCTGATGGTTTTTTACATTTTATTCTAAGTTTAACTTTAGGTCTTCAAGAAGATGAAGTTACTGACTCAATTACTGATAATAACTATTTGATTTCAAATGGGGGAAAAGGAGGACACGACAGAGGTATTGACGCGGTTTACATTGACGAAACAGACGCAAAACAGACCATACACTTTTTCAACTGCAAATATACAGAACAGTTTCAAAAAACTAACAATCACTTTCCCTCAAACGAGACGGATAAGATTATTGGTTTCCTGAACGACTTAATGGCACAAGACCCTGATATTAAACAAACAGTAAATCCTCTTCTTTATAGCAAAGTCGAAGAAATTTGGGATATTTTTGATAAAACCAATCCAAACTTCGTTATTCATATATGTGCAAATTACTACAACGGGTTTGAAAAAAAAGAGGGTGAACGATTTGAACGAGCCATAAACAAGCACAATAACTTCAACATCGAGTATCACTTAATGGACGAGTTGGTAGCAAGGCTGACCAGAAAAGATAGGCAAAGTATTAACGCAAGAATGCCAGCAGTAGATGTAAATTACTTCAAAAAAACACATGGTGACATTAATGCGTTAATTGTGGAAGTAGATGCTATAGACCTAATACGAATTGTTCTCAACAACCAAGATATTAGAAATCAAACGGACATTGCTGATTTCAAAGAACTAAAAAAGTACGAAATTCTAGAAGAGGCCTTTGAAGAGAATGTTCGAGTGTATCTAAAGCAAAGGTCGAAAATCAACCGAAGCATAAAAGCGACAGCTTTATCCGAAGACAATTACAAGTTCTTTTACTTTAATAATGGGATCACAATTACATGCGACAAATTCTCTTATCCAGAAAGGCGAAGTCCAATTATTGAATTAGAGAATCTACAAATCGTGAACGGAAGCCAGACTATTCATGCGCTCTATGACGCACTTGAGGATGACAGTGGCAATTTCAATAAAATTCAGGTGCTTTGCAGAATTTACGAAACGAAGAATACCGAGCTGAGCCAGCAGATAGCGGAATATACAAACAGCCAGAATCCTGTGAAAAGAAGAGATATTCGCTCAATTGATTTCATGCAACAGAAACTAGAAAGAGAGCTCGAGTCGAAAGGCTATTATTATGAGCGGAAGAAGGGACAACATGCTGATAAGCCTAAACGATTCCGCTTAGATGCAGAAAAAATCGGACAAGTTTTGTTATCGTTCTATCAAGAAATGCCATCAGAGGCTAAAAATAAAAAGAGTCTCATTTTTGCTGAAAAATACGATGACATTTTTAGTGATGATTTGACAGCAGACAAAGTACTATTAGCTTACAAGCTCTTCGAACATATTGAGAATAAGAAAAAGATAGCCAGGAATCAATTCTTGGCACAACCTGAAAAGTTTGATGAAGAATCTTTTATCATTTATGCTTCTTACTACTTGATTTACATAATTGGTCAACTCGCAAAGCAAGTAAACTTAGAGCTTGAGCTAAATAATCTGTCTGAACTTGAAAAGTTATACCCCAAAGCCGTTGAAATTGTTCAAATGCTGATAAAAACAGAGCAGGAAAATCTAAAGGGTCATAAAGATAAGTATACTCATGCTCTATTTTTCAAATCAACAAAGCCCAAGAAACTGTTTGAACAATATATTGAATCAAACACTTGAATCACGTTATTTTTCATCTGGTCAAATAACATGATTCGAACGATAAAAGGAAATAAATGACCACCCCTCACAATCACCCCCACCCCCCCACCCTCCTCAAACCTGCCAAGCCTGTTGGCATCATCGGCTACGGCGCGTACGTGCCGCGTTATCGTCTGCCCGCCAAGGAAGTCGCGCGCGTATGGACGGGCGGCAAAGGCGGACTGCCCATCAAAGAGAAAGCCGTCCCTGGGCTGGATGAAGACGTCATCACCATGTCCATTGAAGCGGCGCGCAACGCCATGAAACGCGCCCAAATTGACCCGACCGAACTGCGCGCGGTCTGGGTCGGGTCTGAGTCCCACCCGTATGCGGTGAAACCAACTTCCACGTTGGTCGCGGAAGCGATTGGCGCCGTCCCGAACACGCAAGCCGCCGATTGGGAATTCGCCTGCAAGGCTGGCACCGAAGCGATGGTCGCGGCGATGGGTTTGGTCGGCTCGGGCATGGGCAAGTACGCCCTGGCGATCGGCATGGACACCGCGCAAGGCAAACCAGGCGACGCACTCGAGTACACCGCGGGCGCGGGCGGCGGCGCGTACATCCTCGGTCCCGCCGAAGAATCGCTGGCGGTCATCAACGCCTCGTATTCGTACGTCACCGATACGCCCGATTTCTGGCGACGCTCCGACGCCAAGTACCCCGAACACGGTATGCGCTTCACAGGCGAACCCGCCTACTTCAAACACGTCAGCGAAGCCGCCACGCATCTCATGGAAGCCGCAGGCACGACGGCAAAAGACTACAAGTGGGCGGTCTTTCACCAGCCCAACACGAAATTCCCGCAACGCGTCGCCTCGGGACTCGGCTTCTCGCTGGATCAGATTCAGCCTGGGCTTCTCGTCCCTGTGATCGGAAACACGTACGCGGGCGCGGCGATGATCGGACTCACTGCGACTCTCGACATCGCCCAGCCTGGCGACAGGATCCTCGTCGTTTCATTCGGAAGTGGAGCTGGTTCAGACGCCTTCGACCTCACCGTCACCGACGCCGCCCCGCTCCGCGCGGGTCTCGCCACAAAGACACAAGACTACATCGCCCGCCGCACAGAAATTGATTACGCGACGTATGTGCGCTTCCGCGGGAAATTAGCGATGAAGTAAAAACAAACTCCCCGTCATTGCAAGGGCGATGCTCTCACGAAGTGGCCCGAAGCAATCCCCAACACGATGAGGGAGATTGCTTCGTCGGCTATCGCCTCCTCGCAATGACGAAAAGGTAACTATATGACAGACATCATCATCGCAGGTATTGGACAAACAGAAGTTGGCGAGCATTGGGACATCGGTCTGCGTGACCTTGCCTTTGCCGCCATTCAAGAAGCAGTTAAAGATTCTGGAGGATTAAAGCCGCAATCGTTATTCGTAGGCAATATGCTCGCGCCGAATCTTTCCAAGCAGGCGCATCTCGGCGTGTTGATCGCAGATTATGCAGGCTTGCTCGGCATCGAAGCAGTGACGGTTGAAGCCGCGGGCGCATCAGGCGGCGCGGCGTTGCGGCAGGGCTATCTCGCCGTCAAAAGCGGATTGGTTGACGTCGCGCTCGTAGTCGGAGTGGAAAAATTTACCGATCAAATCGGTTCCAACGTCGAGGAAGCGGTCACTACCGCCAGCGACTCGGATTTTGAAGCCATGCAAGGACTCACTCCCACCGGACAGGCCGCTCTGCTCATACGCCGTTATATGCACGAAAATCAAGTGCCTCAGCATGGGCTGGGAGGCTTTGCACTTATCGCGCACGCCAACGGCGCGGGCAACAAATATGCCATGTTCCGCAAAGCCATCAAGCCCGAGACCTACGCCAAAGCGGAGATGGTCAGCGATCCGCTCAACATGTTCGATATAGCACCGAATGCGGACGGCGCGGCCGCGCTCGTTCTGACTCGCCGCGAACTGCTCCCGCCAAATTTTCATCATCCGCTCGTGAAGATCTCCGGCTCTGCCACCGCGTCAGACACGTTGGCGTTACACGATCGTAAAGATCTGCTGTTCTTTGAAGCCGCGCAAGTCTCAGCCGGGCAGGCCATGAAACAGGCCGGCATTACGCTCGACCAGATTGACCTGTTCGAATATCACGATATGTACAGCATCTTCGCCGCGCTGTCGCTGGAGGCGGTTGGATTTGCAATCAAAGGCCGAGGCTGGAAGCTGGCCGAAGACGGTTCGATCGCGCGGGATGGGAAAATCCCTTGCGCTACGATGGGCGGACTCAAGGCGCGCGGTTTCCCGGGCGGCGCGACGGGCGTGTACCAAGCTGTCGAAGCGGCGACCCAGCTTCGAGGTCAGGCTGGAGCGAACCAGATCGCGGGCGCGTCCGCCGCGCTCGTCCAATCCCTTGGCGGGCCGGCCTCCACAGCCGTGAGTCATGTCTTGACAAATAAAATTTGATAGTTCCTGAGAGTCTCGGAGCGTAGAATTTGGATTGAAATTATCTCGGCAAGGAGCTATTCATGGAAATTCCGCGTCATTGGAGACTCAAACAACAACGCTACGGCCTGGTGGGTGAAGTTTGCCCTCATTGCGAAAATAAGATTTTCCCGCCGCGCGATGTCTGCCCGAATTGCGGCGGCGAAGCTAAAACTTTATACGCTTTTAGCGGTAAAGGTGAAGTGTATTCCTATACCACCATCTACGAGGCCCCCACCGGTTTCGATTCTTCCGCGCCGTACACGGTCGCGCTGGTCAAGTTGGAGGAGGGTCCGATGGTGACAGCCCAACTAACCGACCTCGACGAACATCCCGTGGAGATTGGCATGCCGGTCGAAATGGTCACGCGTAAGATGAAGAACGACGGCGACGAAAGAGGTATGATCATATACGGGTATAAGTTCCGAATTCGCCAAGATGTACCGCGTCAGGATTAGAACCTTCTTCAAGAATTTTTAGAAGGTTTATACTAAGCGTTACTGTCAACTCGCGATCTCGGTTTATTGTTACACGTTCGACTAACGTATTTACAACTTGTCTCTTGAGTCGAAACACTTCGTGCTGCTCTTCTTCTGATAGAGGAGCAGCATTCTTTAATCCATCAATACCTGCTTGTAAATCGGCAAAGTATTCTTCCACCTTGGATTCCCAGTCATCCAAGGCATTAATGCTAATAGTTTGACCAAGTGAAGATAATTCACGTTTCAAGTTAACTTCTTGCATAGTCAGAGCGTTTAATTGCGTCTCCATATCGAAAGCTGTTAATTTTCCTTTTCGCGCTTGGGTAATCACCCACTGACGCTCTTCAGCCAATGCCTTGATTTCGTTTTCAAGACGCGCCTGATCAGCATCCAGATTATCGGCGCTTTTTCGTAATTGCTCAACAAAATCCCTTGCCTGATTAAATAAACATTCCGGTTCATCAATAGCAGTGCAAACCTTATCCCAGACCTGCGCGTCGGCCCTCGCCGAACTTATGGATCTCGGGCAATCGGGAGATACGTTCTCATGATGGAGTTGGGGGCAATAATAAATCCCAATGGGCGTTTTCCTCACAACCAATTCTCCCTTACGATTGTGTCGCTTATTATTGGTTCTTGCAACCCACTTACGATTACACGCGCAAAATAACAATCCGCTAATTAAGTAATCGTGTTTTATATTTCTCACTGGATGGGTCTTTTTACTCTCCCGAAGGCGCAAGAACCGATCATAGGTCGCTGGATCAAGTATAGGCTTAACGGGTATTTGAAATGCCTCGCCCTTCCTCCGTTGGATTTTAATTCCAGATGTATACTCTCTTGCCGATTTCAATATTGCCTGAATACTGGATCGCGCCCACTGAATACGTCGAGGACGGCTGCTTCCTTTTTGAGAAGCGTTAGCTTCGATCAGTCGCCGGCGAATTTCCATAAGGGGAACATCATCCAGATACCAGGCAAAAATCAATTTGACCCAACGCGCCTCCTCCTCAACAATTTCAATTGTGTCGCCAATACGACGATAACCATACCGATCCTGTCCTGTATTAGCTTTTCCTGCCTTCAAACGCGCTTTTACGCCCATTGTCATGCGTTCCTTCATACCATCCAATTCCATTTGAGCGACCCAGGCTCGTAACGGCGCAATTTTGGGATCGAAGGTTTCCCGTGCGAGAAGTATCGAAATATGGTGCTCTTGGACTGTCTCCAACACTGTCAACATGGAACGCATACCGCGATAAAGTCGATCTTCGCGCCAAGCTAAAATAACATCAAATTCGCCTCGTGCTGCAGCTTTCAACATAGCAATTAATCCAGGGCGGTCAAAGCGGGTACCAGAAGGTTCAACCAGCTTGTTTTTGACGCGATATTTTTCAATATCGCGGTAAACTTTCAGAACAGTCAAACCTTTTTCGTCCGCTAAAGCGCGACAATCAGATTCCTGTTCTGCGGGGCTGGATTTCTCGCCTTGATGCTCCGAAGAAGTACGAATATAAATCACAGCGCGGTGTTTCATTTTCTTTCTCCTTGTGGAATAGTTATGCCTGCCAAATACCACTTACTCTCACCCAACCCAATCGAGTCTGGAATCTCGATTTTTTGACGGGAGAATTGAGGTACGAATTAAGATTTTCATTGGGCCAGCGCCCGCCATCTCCATGCCCCCCATCCTTTTCCGACAGGTCTTTTAATATCTGAAGCAAATTCATTCGGATCGTCACAGTAAATTTCTGATTTCCATCCACTACTACCTTTTCGACAAGTGTTCGAATTATCTGTCGCTTCAACGCCTGGCTTTCTTTTGCTTTCTGCGGATCGTCAGGAATTGTATTTAACCCAGCAATACCTTCCAACATATCCGCCAAATACTGCCTGACATAGGACTCCCAATTCTCAACGACACGAGCGTCAATAGCTTCTCGTGCTGAAGACAATTCATGTTTCAAAGCAACCTCACGCAGAGACATTTCGTTTAATTGGCGATCCATCTCCTGTTCGGTAATACTGCCTTTGCGCGCCTGGGTAATTACCCATTGGCGATTACTAATCAAGGCATCCAATTCCTTCTCAACCTGTTCTTGATCAGCGTTTTGCGCCACAACGGCGCTCCGTAATTCATCCACCATTGCTCTAGCTTGTTCGATTAAAACGTCCGGATTCTTGATTACATGGCTTACTTGATTCCAAACATCCTCGTCTGCTTTTCGGCTGTTTACAAATCGCGGGCAATCAGGCGATCGAAGCTCATCATGTTGGCATCCACATGAATAATTGCCTGAGACCATTTGCCCTTCGGCAGCCGCCTTACGAGACGAAGGCAAAATGCCTGATTGCATCTTATATTGACACGGGCAATACAATAAACTTCGAATCAAGAAACCCTCTCTGGAGATTCCGGCCGGCCGCCGAACATGCGATTGACGGACCTTCAGATAACGTTGGTAAGTATCCTTGTCCAGAATGGGATCAGTGCGAATCAAGAAACTTTCCCCTTCTCGCCTTGTTACTTTGACGCCGCTGGCATATGCATCTCCCGATGCCAGGATGCCTTGAATACTGCTGATGGACCAGGGAATGCGGCGAATTGTGACGGTTTCTTTTTGAGGAGCTTTGGCGGCAATCAAACGTCTGCGCATGGTTGTAGCAGGCACGCCTTCGATATACCAAGAAAAAATCCGTCGAACCCATTTTGCTTCTTCGGGGACCACCTCGATTTTTTCACCGACACGTTTATATCCATAACGATCCTGACCTGAATTCGCCTTGCCCGCCTTGAGGCGCGCCTTGATCCCCATCGTCATGCGTTCCTTGATATTCTCCAATTCCACTTGGGCGAGCCAGGCTTTCAAGGGAGCCGTTGCTGGATCAAAGGTTTCGAGCGCCAGCATGATGGTCAGGTTATGTTGTTGGATTGTTTCGAGGATCAACAGCATTGCCCGCATGCCGCGATAAAGCCTATCCTCCCGCCATGCAAGAATAACGTCGAACTGATTGTCAGCGGCATCGCGAAGCATTGCCAGCATCGCAGGACGGTCATAACGTGTCCCGGAGGGTTCCACCCATTTGTTCTTGACGCGATATCGTTCTACATCGCGATACACATTGACGACCACCAACCCCTGCTGCGCGGCAAACTGCCGGCAATCCGATTCCTGTTCGGCAGGGCTGCATTTTTCGCCCTGTTGTTCGGAGGATGTACGAACATAAATCACCGCTCTTTTGCCCATAGAAAACTCCAAAAAGTTTTGTTGTTTGCTACTTTCCGATACCGGAAGGGATCATGGCTGGCTTGGTCCCTTCCGGTCATTCCTAAACCGCTACAGTTGCAACTTAACCAATACCTCACGGAAAAGCTGGTCGCCCAAGACTTGGGATTGCTCCGCCTGGGTCAACCCCATTCGAGCAGTGACATCAAAAAGAAGCAATCCAACCGAGGCCGGTATGTCGATGAGGCTGTTTCCCTCCGCAGCCTGCTCCCATTCCTGTCGCAGAACGGAGAGGGTTTCCAAGACGGATGCCTTATCCGTCAAAACCGTCGGGGTGGCTCCATGAGTCAGAAATTGAACATCCATAGGTTGTCTCCTTGTGTGGAACGTCCCGCCTCCCCCAGCCGGAAAGCAAGACGTCCCGATGGAATCCCACCAGGGCGTCTGCTAAGGCTATAATACGAACAGCCCGTCTACCGCTCCACTCGGTGGGTTGGGTCAGGGCGTGTATCGTGTTCCCGCACTTTACGCGCCCGTTGTTCAGCTTAAATACATTTTATTAGTAAAATGTATTTAAGGCAAGGCCCGAAACCGGCCGGATAAAGAGGGTTTATTTTCTAACTATTTTTGGACCATACCGCTTATCCCCGGATTTTTCAGCAGCCTTGAGATAAGCCAGCAATGACCTTTTGTTGATGGCCCACACAGAGCCAAATTTGTGAGCCACCAACTTCCCCGCTCGAACAATGATGCGCAAATACTCGGTATGATAACCGCTTAACCTGGAGGCCTGCTCAATGGTCAACCATTCATCGTTCGTCATATTTGCGCTTCGAACGGGGATTATACCTTCCAAATCGTTCAGAATACGCCCATTGGGAAATTGTTTCTCAGACGGGACCTTTCTTCCCGCGATTTTTCCTGCACCGGACAGGTTGGATCTTATGCACCAGCGCCTGTTCATCCGGCGCCTCCCGGATCAGCTCCCCTCCATTGGACAATCTGCGCAACCGCATCTGCCGTCCATACTCAGCAATAGCCTTGAACATCCTCCTCAGCGCAATGCGATCTGCTTCGAGTGGATCAGCGGTTGTATTTATATTCGCGGTTGTCATTTTCTTTCTCCTTTGAATTGAAGTGCCTCCCTTTTACATGCCGAGAGTCAAGTTTGGGTTCATTATGTTTGGTAATTTGATTATGAAATTCCCAATGAATTACTTGAAATCAAAATACAAACGATCCCAGCCTTGCACACTCCATCGAAATGATCCCGTTTTCCGAATTTCAAAAATGTAAGTATTTTTTATCCTCTTTGTGAAAATTATTTCAGGTAAAATTCGCCACCCATGAAACTAATATCCCTGATCAGAGCCAAAAAATATGGCTCATCCAAGAAGTTGTTTCTGCTCATCCTGCTCAAGATCGCCATTGCGGGAATCATCCTGCAAATCGCCTGGTCGTACCGCAATCTTGAAGATGGTTTGGGGATCAATGTGGCGAAAATCGTGATCGCGTATCACGTTGTATTTCTGATGATTTCGATCGTTGCCGGGATCGGACTGGGACATTGGATCGACCAGTTGATTCGTTTGAAGAAGTCCATCTTCTAAGATCCGCAAAAGGGAAGCTGGGCCGAGGCGCTTATGAACTTATGGGGCTATGAATTGAAGGAGGAGGATTTGCAACCGACCCAAACCCTTCCTCCTGAACTACAGGATATCAAGCCTCTCGGCCCGATCAACGCGCCGGCTCGACGCGGCCGCAAGCCCACCTTCCCCCTGGAGCGCTGGATCCCCATCGCCATGCAATGGGAAAACCGCGACCCGATCCGCGACGCCTTCACCCTGGGTGAACTGATCGCCGAGCATCTGGGAACCAATTCGGACGGCTCGCCTATCGTCTCCGAACAAACCTATTACAGCCTCTGGCGGCAGCGCGCGACAGATGAAATCCGCCGTCGTGCGAACGCCAAAGGATGTTCAGGCTTGCAGAAACCCGGCAAGAAAACTGCGTAAGCCGGCGCCAGTCGTCGAACGAGCCAGCCGTGAATCTTGGAGCCATTTCGACCTCCACAATGGCGTTCCCAGCGTTCAGCAACATTACAACGCTTCGCCATAACCATTCATGCGACTCAAGCAATGAATGCATATATTTTGGAATTCCCATAGAATTCCCATAAATCAAACTGGGGAATTTCTTGACTCCCACCTGATACAAGAGCCGTCACTGTACGGCTCTTATTTTTTCACACGAGGTGAACATGGAGAAAGTCTTTCATTTACGGAATTACGCACTGACCGTGTCGAATCATCCCACGCAACGCGAATTCCGCGCGCCTAGGGCTCGGACAGCCTTGATCATTCGCAGGAACCTCAAAAGCCGGCTGCAATCCCGGTCGAGGCATTCCTATGCATCCAACCCGGCATCCTCCGCGTGGATGAAAAAACCGGTTGAAAACGAAAGGAGGGTAATCATGTTTGCAGGGATTCTTTCCGGCCTGGCCGCCTGTCTTGGTCCAATTGCAGTAGGGCTGACCATCTTTCTGCTGGTGATCGCGTTTTCCCGCTAGCCAAGGAAGTCCGGTTTATGGCCACCAGGATCATTCGTATGGTCATCCGAAGGAGTGGAGCGGGCACGATAAACAGGCCTGTGAGGGCAAAACCACAATGAAGAACTTACAGGCCAGGTCCAAAGTCAGTCTCCTGCCGCCCATCCATCAATCCGCGCTGTTTCGTACATGTACCTCCGAAGGCGGGACGATCTTTGAAATGAATCAACCTTCGTACTGCGAAAAAGCATCGGACGCGGATCCAGCGTGGAATGAAGTTTCAGGGGTGGAGAAGACCGGACGGCGCGGTCCGGTTGGCAAAAAAGATTCCGAGGCGCCCGCCCCGCCGCCCAGCCTCCACGGCTTGCTGCAGGTGGCAGCGCCGCGCAAGCGCAACCGTCAGTGGGAAAAACATCAGCAGAGTCGCAAGGCGGTCTATCGCGGCGTCGACCCCAAACTGGCATTGAAGGTCAAAGCAATTGCTGATGACTTGCTGATGCCCACAGGTGAGGTAGCCTGTGCCGTGCTCGAATACGCCCTGCAGTCTTACGGGCGCGGTGATTTCGATCTTCACCCCCAACCCGATCCGGAACGCATGCGCATGACTCTTTTTCCAAGATCGGACTCTTCCAGGAAAAAACCTCTGAAAGCCCTGTGGCGCGTCGTCACCACCTGGCGCGGCTTCTCACCCGAACTCAAACAGGAACTGGCCGCACTGGCATCCGAGGATGGCTTGCATGTGCCCATCGGGGAATTGATCACAGCCTTATTGCGCTTTGGTCTGAAAGCGTACGAAACCGGATTGCTGAGACTGGAACCCAAACCAAAATCCACCGCCTTCAGGTTAACACACAAGGATAAAGGATGAAGTTTCACCGGAGTTCATTTGTTCAAACCCTTTCGGGAGGAACGCGGCCTGCATGAACCATGGACCTTCCATGCCCTGTCCACGTTTCGCCTGCACATCCACCGGCGTTGAAAGCGCAGGTGGGATTGGGACGAGGGAAGTCCCGCATGAACAGGCCGGGGGCCTGTGGAAATGATCCGGCCTGTCCTGCGAGGAGGCCTGGCATGAACGATCTTCAACAAGCCTGGAGTTCCGTTTTGACCCAACTGCAGCTGGACATGCCGCGAGGTTCCTTCGAAGCCTGGGTCAGGGACACGAAAGCATTGTCGCTTGAAGAAGGGCGGTTGACCATCGCGGTTCGAAACGTGCATGCGCGCGACTGGCTGGAGTCGCGCCTGACCAGCACCGTCCGGAGGTTGCTGATCGGGGTTCTAAATCAAGCTGTCGCGGTGCAGTTTGTGGTGAGCGATATTCCACAGGAGGAAGCAGATACAAAAGCCGAGGAATCTGACGAACCCGAACTGAACATCGAGCCGGTGCAATGGCTGGATTACGACAGGATCGTCCAGCCCCACAAACAGGTGGTTGTGAAAGGCTATCTGCGCAGGCTGGGTATGGAGATCGGCCCCAAGGCGGTTTGGTTGTACATCGGCTTTCATCAATCGGCGTGGCGGGTGCATGCCCTTTCAAGGGAAATTGGTCCGGCCATTCACAGCCGCGACATCATGCGATTTAGTGGGTTGAGCTTTGGCGCCTTTTGGAGGGCGCTGCGTCATCAGGGCATCCAAGCCGGTCTGCAAGGCCTGGTACAGCGGCTGGATGGACCGCATGCACGCAGTTACCGGCGCGGGCGCGATGGCCGCCCTCATCGCCGGCCTGTGCGCTATCAGGTGTGCATGACGCCGCGGTTGACGCGCGCGGATGCATCGGCTGTGCATGCGCGCTTGAAGGCTTTGTTGAATCGAGGTTCGTCCATGCCGGAGGCGCTCGGGGAACTGCTTGAGGCCGCAAAGATTTTGGAAATCCTCGAACCGATCGGGCCCCCACAACCCAATACACCATTCAAAACGGTCATGGACATGGCGCGGTTTGAAAGTGGCGAAAACTTTTCACCCGAAATCGAGCGCCTGGCACAGGAATTACATCGCCGGATCACGGGCTGCCTGGGCGACATCCACATTCCGCATTACTTCATCACGGAAACCATCAAGCGTTTCCATCTGACCCCCGCACAGGCCTGGCTGGTCACGGTGGCGCGCGACATGGCTTATATCAATACCCGCACCGGCGAGCGGAGGGAGGTGGTGACCTTCAAACGAGGCTACCAGGAGATGTCGGGGCTGATCGGTTCCAGCCGTTACAAAACCGTACAGGCCTGGTTGAACCGGGATTGGATCACCCAGCAGCGCGGCGGGGACCTGCGTCGTTTTCTGATGGAGATCGAGAAGCCGGATTCCAATGGATTTGCCGATCTGCGTGTGGAGACCATGCCGCGTACCTTTCGGGTGCTGTTGAATGAACCGCTGGACGCGAATGGGAGTCATAAGACAGACGCAGATGGAAGCCTTAGCCGGACGCAGATGGAAGGATTGGCAGGCGCAAATGGCAGTCATAGGGTGGACGCAAATGGCACTGCTTTAAACTCTTTAAAGCACCCCTCGAACACCGACAGGAAAAACACTTTCACCACCCAACACGCCTGCGGCGATAATGCGGCGGGGACGGTCGTTCCTGGTTTTTGGGAACTCGAGTCATTGCTTCAGCAAAATGACGTGCATCCCAAAGTGCAAAAGGAACTGCTCAAAGTCCAGGCCTCCGTAGAGGCCTTTGTCTCCTGGGTGTTGTACGCCGCCGGTTCGCGAAGCGGGAATCTATCCGATCCATTGGGCTATGCCATCAGCCGCTTGCGCGAGCATCCCCTGCGCGCAGCGCGCGGCGTCTTCGGGCAACTGGCAGGCCTGCCGCCGCGGGAACTGCTGGCCTTGATCGACTCCACCCCGACACAGGCGTATGAACTGCCCGGGAAAATCGGGCATCCCCTCGCGTCCGCCTGGAGGAGGACGATGGGTCGTGTCAACCCAAGGTTATCCACCGTGCGCGAAATTCTCTTTGGCGAAGGAACCCCTGAATAACATGCAACTACAGTTTCTGACCACCTCCCATCAACGCGCCGCGGGCGCGCTGTTTATGGAGTCTTTGAACGATACCCTGCTGGCATTTATCTATCCCGCGGACGGCAGGCGCATCTTCCACACCTTCTTCTGTCCGCCCATGCGGATCGTTGCGCTCGGCGCCGATGGGCAGGCGGTGTTCGATGAGGTCATCACCCGATGGCGCTGGATAAAGCTTCCGGTTTGCCGGTACGTCGTCGAAACCGGCCCCAAGGTGGACTATCGCCCGTATCTCCAAACGGTTTTATCCGTTGCACCGGACCTGCCCCAGCAAGGTTCAATCGACCCAAGCCTGCGCATGGACAGTTTGTTGTTCGCACTGTTGGCAGAAGCGGTCGCCGACATCCGCCGCATTCGTGATGCGCATCGCGGCGAGGTGCGACCCGAGATCCAGCGGCGCAGATTCGAAGCCTGGGAACGCGGGCAGATCGTGAGTTCCGCAGGCTTTCTGCTGGATTTTTCGCAGGCCTGGAATTTGCCGGATGGGGCGGTGAGGTTATCGTATTCCTTGCTGAAAGCCGAGGAACCCTATCTGGATGAGATCGTGGCAGCCTCCGTAGCCGGCATCCCCTGGCGGCACGAGTTTCCCAATCACTGTATGCGCTGCGGCAAGTCCGCTTCCTGGCGACCGATCCTCAACCCTGCCCCGAATGCACCGGTGGAAATTCTGTGGCGGTATCAGCGACCGGAAAACGCCATCCCGATCTGCCATCACTGCACGGAAACCTTGAACCTGTTGCGGGATAAGTCATTGCAACTTGATCTGGTCTGGGGCCTATGGGGTCCGCGCTTCGAGGCCTTCCGGCAATGGCATCGCGCGGGAAAGAATAATCGTCTGCCGAAGAATTGGGATATGTACGCTTATCCGCTCTGGCCGGCAGACTTCGGCGGCAAGAGTTGGGAGGCTGGAAGCGGAGCCTTGAAATTTGCCGAACCGCGCCCGCCGCATCAGATCATCCGGGACGAACAGCACATGCAAGCCTTGCGCCGTGGGTTGTTCACTAAAAAGTTTCGCGGGCGACAGCCGGGCGAGACCCCCCTGCAGAAGTTATTAGACTTCCGGCTCGATATTCCACAAGGAGAACCTCGATGACCTTTTTTACCTTTCTCGGCGCGCTGAGTTTGAGCGTGCTCGCATTTGAACTGCTGAACGCTTTTCAATCCGCCTTCAGCGTCTTTGGCGGCAACCGCCTGATGAACCTTCAATCCCAGGCTCCGATCGGGAGACGCTCAACCTGGGAGGCGCTACTAGTGGCGCTTCTACCCAACCGCTTCGATCCAAATCAGGCGAAGAACAAGGGGGACGTGATCGGCATGCTTCGACGTGCCGGTTATCCCTACGACACGCCCGGTGAATTCTACGCCGTGGCGATCCGCGATTTCTCGGCCTTCCTGCTGGTGGGCGGGATGCTGGCTGGCGCTTTAGCCGCCATGAACATTATCGCTGCCGCGCCGGTGATCGCCGGCATCTTCATTCTGTTGGGATTGCGCCGACCCTATGTGCGCTTGAAAACCCTGGCAAAAAAACGCGCCGAGTCGTTGCGCAATAATATGCTGATCGGGTTGTCTGTTTTGAGTTCGCTGTTGTCTTCCGGTGTCGGCGTGCAGGAAGCGCTGCGCCGTACATCCAGCGTGGGCGGCCCGTTTTGTAATCTATTGGGTTTGCTCGTGGCCCGCATGGAAGTGGAGGATTTTACAAAAGCCATTGAGGTGACCCGCGCCCACCTGCCCGATCCGAAGGATGTGGAAGCCAATCTCTTCCTGCGTGACATCCACGACTTTTTTGCCAACAATCGTCCCGTTTTATCCAGTGTGCAGGGCTTGCAGGAATCCGTGCACCGTTCCGTGGTGGAGGCAACCGAGGGACGCGCGGCCCTTGTGCGCCAGCGCGCCGGCTTGTTCGGCGTCATGGCGGTTCTCGGCCTGGTGCTGGCGATCATCGCCCCCTTTATGGGCCGAGGGTGGATGTAAGGCAAGGCTCGTGTTATTCAAATATGCATCGATCCCTCCAGCATTCCCCTGTCCTTTGGGGATTGCTCGTCGCGGCCTTGCTCGCCGCCTTTTTTATCAGCCGCAGGCTGACCCTGTGTTGGACGCTGGTCGCCCTGCCGGGTATACCGCCAGCGGAATGTTCACTTCAACCATCTTCCGATCTTCTGCCACCACCTGATCCAACAGCCGGGAATATTCCTTTGATGGAGCCATCTGCACCGGAGTTGGAAATGCCTCAGTGGGATGGGGCCGGCCGGATCAACATCGCCTTCTTTGGCCTGCGCGGCGGCGTATGAGTACGCGCTGGCCTATGCCAAAGAGAAGCACGCGTTCGGAGCGCGCCTGGCCGACCAAAACGTGAAATATCTCCGATCGCAGACAAGACGGTCATGGCCACGATGTATCCTACACCCGGCAACTGCATCAGCTGTAAGGCGGCTTTCCCCCAGACTGGACCAACGCTTTGACGTTGCAGTTCTTCATCCACTGCCGTCTTAACTTTCTCTACCTCCTGCAACAGCCTCAGCTCCTGCCGGATCTGCATCTTCTCCAGGGAACTGACCTCTTTCTGCCCTTCCCACCAAACCTGATCGAGCAGTCCGGTCTCCGACAATTTCAGATTGTGCTTGTGCAGCAGGCTTTGCAGGCGGTTGCGGATCATGGCGCTGGTCTTGACCAGGCGTCCACGATAAGAAATGAAGGCTCGCATCTCCCGTACCTCCATTGGCGGCACCCACACCTCCGGCACGATCCCGCCGATGAGAAGCTTCAGGAGTTTTTTGACATCTTCCTTGTCCGTCTTGACGCGGGCCTTGGCAATCTCCTCTACTTCGGCTGCATTCGCCACTAGGACTCGGCCTGCCAAGGGCGCTACGGTGTCATAGGTCGCCCACACATTCGTGGTCGTTTCCAAGACCAATATATCCCCTGCCCCAATGTTCTTCTTCGCCCATGCCGGAAACTTCTCTGTACTTATCCGTCGTGGACTCAGAACCCAATCCTTTTCCTCGTTCCAGGCTCCTACCAGAATATATTCCCTATGAATATCCAGCGCCATGTACCGTTCGTAGCCCCTTGTATTTTGGACTTTTTTCATGCTACACTCCTTATATGTTTGGGACGTGGATTTTTGGGTTTGAGCGGCAGGTACCGATTCGGGCTTTGGTGGTCTCACCTTCCCAGATTAGTCTCCGCAGGTGTCCATTTAACGCGGCGGGCTCTTGATTTCTTCCTGCGAAATCGGTCCCATAGCTGCAGCCGGACCACCCAGACACTCACGCCCCATCAGCGTCCCTGCGGCGGTATCTCCTCAAGCATACGCCGAGGCCACGTCCCAAGCAAGTTCATTCTAATAACGCAAACCGTTGGGCGCACGAGCTCAATTGGCTATTTTAAGGAGATTACGTTATAAATGTTTGTCATTCTCAGAAAAAGTATATGGTCATTTTCCGTTGTCACTATCATTTTGACGGTATTCTTGGTTGGGTGCGCTGGCAACACCATGTCTACAGAAACTAGTGGTCTCAACACGCCAATTGCTACAGAAATTTCTGTTACACAATCTCCCTCAGAAACGAGACCTCTTGCTACTAGTACAGCAAGTCATACGCCAGAACCTCCAACTATTAATTACTTTGATCTCTCGCCAGCCGAAAGACTGGAAAGTTCTCAAACTCTGGTTGAACAAGCCAATAATTTTAGTGGTGAAGTCGAAATCCCTGTTGAACTAAATGGACAAACTTACAATTTCTTCTGGAATCCTACAGCATTTGATAAATATGACACTGGTTTAACTGGAGCATGGAAACCAGAAGGTAGTAGTGACAACCTAGATAGAACTGGCGAAACGTTGCCGCCAATAGTGATTGCTGGTTATGAAAACGAAGACGGCTCCTTAGTGGTAGTTGACCCTGTTACTGGACAAGAAACTTATTATGCCAATCAAAATATTCCATCATTAGGTGGAATAATTTCTTACCGCGATTTATATAATCTTCCTCAAGATCAATTAGCAACTGTGGTTACCGAAGACACTCTAAAAGACACAGAATTTAGCAGTAATACAGTCGTAGCAGATAATATTAAAGCTTTAAGGGACCAAGCTTTCTACATACCAGTCATTATTTATGGAAATCAAACCTCCGTATTCGCTACTGGATTTGATAATGGTGGAGGTAAAGGTCAAGATGTGCCAGAAGCAAGATATAGTGCCATCGAAACTCCAACTAATAATGCCTTGGCGCCAATTTATAGTCCAGAAACTGGTGATTTTATGTTTTTCATTAATATCATGAGTGGCAACCCACTCAGTGTATATACGGCTTTTTACAGTCCAGATGGTAGTATTGATTCAAGATCAGTAATAAGTACTAACAACCTAGCCTTTGGCAAAGATAACCAAGATCAATTTGGTATTATTGCTGAAAGTAGCTCTCGTATTTCTCACTACTTGGGAGGTGGCAGTGTTTTTATAGAAAATGGTAGTGGTGTAGGTAATGTTGATATTATTAGACAAATCATGAATGCTTCTTCTGAAGAAGAAATCATGAACATTTTAGACTCTTACCGACTATTAATATCTTATCCTTCCCTTATCTATCGACCAGAAAGATAAGTTAATAATCAAGTATTTATTTAATTGCAAAATGCGCCCACCGATGAACAGCAGTGTCAAGGGTAAGGAAGAAAATCCACGCCAGATGACTTGGGATCATGGAAAGTGGATGTACAATGGGCGCGTGCGCGGTTCGTTCTGGTTTACAATATCGGCAAGATCCATGCCTTTGGAGCGCTGACTTGAGCCTGTCCGTACCCGCTCAGCCGCGGTCCATGCGAACAGCGGGCACTCGACTGACCATCGCCCTGCGCCAAAATATGGTTTTTCGACAGTCTCGTTAGCCCTCTTTCAGGAATTAATACATATGCTGGGAAATGATTTTCTTGAAAACCAGTCCGAAAAACGAAAAGCGTATCTTGATGAAATTCTTGATTCTCAACATCGGCGCAAATTGATCATAGCAGGGCCGGGGACTGGGAAAACATATACCTTTGGTGAAGTATTCCGAAAGTCCCAGGGAAATAGGCATTTAGCGCTTACCTTCATTAGAAAGCTTGTAAGCGATATGGAAAGGGCTCTTGGTGACCTTGTAGAAGTGAAGACTTTTCACGCTTATTGCAAGAAATTACTTCATGAAAGGAACGGGAGAATAGAGCTTGTTCCTTTTCTGACCAGACTTATTGAAGCCGATGCTAATTTTCTAGGCTACAGTTTTTCCCACTTCGACGATAAATTTCAAACTCTTGCAGAAGATTCAAACGAAGTCGGATTCTATCTGGCAAGAGGAGATTACTATGATGCTGTCTCTTTCAACGACTCCGTGTATAGATTGTATAGATATGTTAGAGATGGCAATTTTGAACTACCAAGTTACAGTCTAGTTGTTGTCGACGAATTCCAAGATTTCAATGCTCTGGAAGTTGCCTTCATCGGGGAGTTAGAAAAGCAAAATCCAATTTTGATTGTTGGTGATGACGATCAAGCCGTGTATGTTGGAAGGAATTCCTCACCAGAGCATCTACGCGCTAAATATCATTCGGGCGATTACCAGATATTTGAACTTCCGTTCTGTTCAAGATGCCCAAAAGTCGTAGTCGAAGCAACAAATGCATTTATCCAAAGTGCCATTGAAAGAGGTGGTTTCAAGGCTAGAGTTAATAGGCTATTTATCCCCTTTCTTGAAGGAAAAAAACACGAAAATGCTACTTATCCCAAGATAATAAAAGCAACAACTTCGACTATACAAACTTTGTTCAAGTTTATTAGTGTAGAAATACAGAGAATATCTGCTGATGAAATAGCAGAGGCGCATGAAAAGGGCTATCCTTGTGTATTAATCGTTGGGAAGAGGCAATATCTAAATCCACTAGCGAAAAAACTTAGGGATCAGTTTGCCAACGTTAGTTTTACAGAAGCCCAAGAGGTCACCTACACAATTCTTGATGCATATGAGTTTTTACGCAAGCACGATGACTCAAATCTTGGCTGGAGAATTTTGGCAGAAATTGAGTTTTCCAGTGGTCAGATGAAAGAATTCATCAAAGCTACTCAAGATGGTACGCCACTCGTAAGGATATTACCAGATGCCTTTATCGAAAAACATGAGGAGGTTATCAATATCATCAAGGCGGAACAACCAAGTGAAGATGACCGACTAAGGCTAATAGCACTCCTGGGAGATTCAGGCGATCACATCATGAAGCATTTTTATCCCACAGAAGAGATGGAAGAAAAGCAGCTTGACGAATCTCAGCCTACAATTCTTTTGTCATCTTTTGAAGGCTGTAAGGGTCTATCAGCTGGGCATGTGTTTATTGTCGGCCTGAACAGTGGTATAGTGCCAAAAACTGCTGAAAATGGAACAGTGGATGACATTGAGTACTGCAAATTTATCGTGGCATTAACTCGAACGTTGAAACAATGCTATTTGCTCTCTAATAAATGGGATTACAATCCCCGAGCGCAAAAGGCATACACGACATCAGAATTCATTGAATTGATACCGGATCAGTTTCTAGATGACAAAGGCTTATTGGCAAGTAAAGATATACACCCGTAAGTGCGGGCCACCGATGAACAGCAGTGTCAAGGGTAAGGAAGGAGATTGCCCACAAAATTAAAACGGCTTCGAGCTTTTTCCGCTCCCACCTGTGCCTGCGGCAAGGTGCAAGCAAGCAGAGTCCGCGCCTGTTCGTGCGGAGGATATGCATCGTCGGGCATCGATCGATGAAAATCCTTATCCGCTAATCAATCGGTCAAATGCAAAAGCCTACATGCAGTCAAAACTAATCCAACTGACAAAACACACATGGCTTTTGCCCCATAATCCATATCCAAGGGCTGTGCAAAGCTCGATCGGCGTGATTGTCACGCCTAAAGGCAGTGTGTTGGTCGACTCCGGTAACAGCCCTCGTCTGGCAAGTAAGCTCAAAGCCGAGCTTATCAGGTGCAATCTTCCACCTGTCTCTCATATCATATATACCCATCACCATTGGGATCACGTTTATGGAGCGTGCGGATTCAACGTCCCAGTAACAGCTCACGTCATTTGCAAGGCTATCCTAGAAGAAGAAGCCGGAAAACCCTGGAGCGCCGAGTACCTCAACCGGGAAATTCGGAACAATCCAAAACTTAGGGTTAGTTATAACGCGCGCGCAAAATCCATACCCGATTGGGACGCATTTCGAATTGTGATCCCTGAAGAAGTATTTGAAAATGAAAAAATTATCGTTCTGGATGGGCTGACAATTTTACTAGAGCACGTTGGCGGGGAACACGCCGAAGATTCGATTATTGTCAAAGTGCCTGAAGATGGAGTGATGTTTATAGGCGATTGTTATTATCCTCCGCCACTACATCTTCGTAAGCCAAATTCCACCGTTTCATTCAAGGTACTACAAAAGCTTCAAAATGATACTTACAATCTTTATGTAGAAGGACATGATAAACCCTTCACGCAAACAAAATTGCTTAAGTTGTTGCAAAAGAAAAACCGATAAGTCAGTCGTCCAACACGGCAGGCATTCTGCTCTCGGACAGAGTCTACGCCTGTCCGTGCGCAGGGAATTTAAGCCGTTAGCAGTCCTCCCCAAAACATAGTCAGTTTTATGCTACACTTGCCGTAGGATTACCGCAATGACTATCCAGAGCAGCGCCCAAATCGGTGATGTTATTCGCAACGCCATTGTATTCAACGCCAAAAACTGGCCAGGTGACCCGATGAATTCCGATTCTCTAATCCAGTCCGTTCAAGATTTTTTCGCCGTCTTGGAAGAAAGAAAGATCGATTATGTGCTTGCGGGAGGAATTGCCATTCTTTACTACGTTGAAGGAAGAAATACCCAGGATTTAGATTTGCTCATAGCCGTTTCCGCTTTAGAAAAACTGCCCGAACTCAAGATCACAAGCCGGGACGTGTATTTCGCCCACGCAAATTACGGTGAACTGCAAATTGACCTTTTACTCACTCAAAACCCGCTTTTCAGGAAGGTTCATAAAGAGTATTCAAAGGTGCAAGAATTCCTGGACAGAAATATCCCTTTGGCAACCGTCGAAGGTTTATTGCTTCTGAAGTTATATGCACTGCCTTCCTTATACCGGCAGGGAAATTTCGCAAGGGTTGGAATCTACGAAAACGACATTGCCACTTTGCTTCATTATTATCAACCGGATATGGCTGTCTTACTCGATGAAATCTCGAAATATGTAAATGAAACAGATCTTGACGAGATCAAGGACGTTGTATCCGACATTCAAAGGCGGATCAAGCGTTTCAAAAATGAGTCCCGCTAAACAAGCAGCGTGAAATAACAGGCACTAATGCGCTTATTTCGGACGACACTCACTCGATCTGCAATAAGGCGCAGGCAAGCAGAGTCCGCGCCTGTTCATGCGCAGGGAACGTAAACCGTTGGGCAACCCCGTGCAAAATTAAATAGGTGAAAAAATGTCAATTCGTGTTTGTCTTGCAGGTGCTACTGGATGGGCTGGTTCAGCCTTAGCCACCGCCATTTCAAAAACTACTGATATTAGTCTCGTATCCGCTATTTCACGCACTTACGCCCAACACAATTTAGGTGAAGTGTTAAGTAACCCTTCGATAAATTGTCCAATATATGCAACCGCTAAAGAAGCATTAACTCATCCTTGCGATATACTTTTTGAGTACACAAAACCAGATATTGCTAAATCAAATGTATTAACGGCTTTAGAGCATGGTGCAAATGTAGTAATCGGTACATCAGGGTTAACAGATGAAGATTACTCTGAAATTGCCACAATCGCTAATAAATACAATAAAGGCGTGCTTGCTGTTGGTAATTTTGCGCTTACAGTGGTTTTGTTACAGAAGTTCGCCGAAGTTGCGGCAAAATATATTCCCCAATGGGAAATTATTGACTATGCCAGCGACAAAAAGGAAGACTCGCCAAGCGGGACTGTACGAGAATTAGTTCACAGGTTATCTGCTGTTCGTTCTTCTGAACTTACCGTCCCGCTAGAACAAAATCAAGGTGTTATTGAAACTCGCGGCGCGCGTATGAACGGTTCGCAAGTTCATTCAATTCGATTGCCTAGTTATTCTATTTCAGCAGAAATTATTTTTGCTATGCCAGACCAAAAACTTTCAATTCGGCATGACTCAGGAAGTAGTGCGCAACCTTATGTAGATGGCGCTTTATTAGCGATTAGGAAGGTCAATGCACTCGTTGGTTTACATCGTGGACTCGATAAAGTTCTTGACTTATAAAGCCTGTTTATTGTGTATGATTCTTTTTAATACCAGCGAGTCTTGCGTTCATAAAGGTTGCCCACCGATGAACAGCAGTGTCAAGGGTAGGGAAGGAAATCCACGCCAGACGACTTGGCATCATGGAAAGTGGATGTACAATGGACGCGTGCGCGGTTCGCTCTGGTTTACAATGTCGGCAAGATCCATGCGTTTGGAGCGCTGACTTGAGCCTGTCCGTACCTGTTCAATCGCGTTCCATGCGAAAAGCGGGCGCTCGACTGACCATCGCCCTGCGCCAAAATATGGTTTTTCGACAGTCTCGTTGGGTCGCCCCGTCCAAAATAAGCACTTGAAAAATCCAGCAAAAAGGTGTATCTTTGTTGTAGAAACAAACAGGAGATAACCTTATGCTCACAAAAATTCAGAAATGGGGCAACAGCCTTGCCCTCCGAATACCGAAAGCCTTTGCTGTTGACGCTCAATTGGAAAATGATTCTTTTGTAGAAATAAGCATCGTAAAAGGAAAAATCATTGTTACGCCAGTTCCAACGCCGAGTTGGACGCTTGATGAATTATTGGCAGGAATCACTAAAAACAATCTTCATCACGAAGTTGACACAGGTTTTGCCGTAGGAAATGAAGTTTGGTGAAACTGTGGCATACGTTCCCGATAGTGGCGATATTGTTTGGATTATGTTCAATCCCCAAGCAGGGCATAAACAGGCAGGTCATAGACCAGCGTTGGTTTTGTCCCCAAAGGCATATAACGGTAAAGTTAGCTTAGCGATACTTTGTCCAATAACGAGTCAGGTAAAAGGTTATCCATTTGAAGTTCTAATACCCGAAGGATTAGAAGTAAAGGGCGCAATTTTATCTGACCAAGTAAAAAGTTTTGATTGGAAAGCCAGAAAGGCAGAATTTGCATGTAAATTGCCGCTTGAAAAGTACAATGAAGTCGTGAAGAAATTAAGCGTTTTGATTCGTGAGCAACTTCAAAATATGTAATCGAGTCTTGCATAACAAAAGCGTGCCACCGATGAACAGCAGTGTCAAGGGTAGGGAAGGAGAAAGCCTGATGCCATGAAAAAGGCATTGGGTTTTTATTTTTAGTGAATAGTTTGAGACGAAAATCTGTCAGGACTTCACTCTACAGGCGAGCCTCAACGCCCTCGCCCGCTTCTTGTGAGTGAGGTCTTGGGGGCGCGCGGAAATCAGGGGAGGGCTTACTCGATCTGCTGGAGTTCCGGATGGAGGGCCAGAACTTCTGCCTCACTTGCCAATCGGCGCGGATACTTCGGGTTGATCACAATCCGCGTCAGATCGTGCCCCACTCCCAAGCGCATCACCGATGAACCGCAGTGTCAAGAGCAAGGAAAGGAAATCCACGCCAGACGACTTGGCATCATGGAAAGTGGATGTACAATGGACACGTGCGCGGTTCGCTCTGGTTTACAATATCGGCAAGATCCGTACCTTTGGAGCGCTGACTTGAGCCTGTCCGCACCTGTCCAATCGCGTTCCATGCGAACAGCGGGCGCTCGACTGACCATCGCCCTGCGCCAAAATATGGTTTTTCGACAGTCTCGTTGGGCGGTTTACGCCACAATCTAATTTCCTATAAAAAATTACAGGAAGCATGGAAATAATGCTAGAAAAGCCTGAGCTCAAAGACGAAGAAATTATCAACTGTTTACGAAATGAATTTGGGTTGAGTGTTGAAAATTTGTCTTTTCTTCCACTCGGCGCTGACTTGAATACTGCGGTGTATCGTGTCGTAACTAACGATAAAACGGCTTACTTTGTAAAGTTAAGGAAAGGCAATTTCAACGAAGCATCAGTAACGGTTCCGAATTTTCTTAGCGATTTAGGAATCAAGCAGATTATTCCATCGCTTACAACCCAAACAGGGAAATTCTGGGCAAACCTCAATTCCTTCAAAGTAATACTTTATCCTTTTGTGGAAGGTCATAATGGCTTTGAAAAAAAGCTATCAAATGAACAATGGGTCGAATTTGGCAAAGCCCTAAAGCAATTTCATGTCTCCAATATTTCTTCGGCAATAACAAACGGTATACAGAAAGACAATTTCTCTCCTCGGTGGCGCGACACAGTAAAGATGTTCCTTGAGCGTATCGAGAAAGAGACTTTTAATGAGCCTGTCGCGATTGAATTGGCAGATTTCTTGAAAACCAAAAAAGATGAAATTCTTGAACTTATTAAACGGACTGAACAATTCGCTCAAATGCTATTGAAACAACCTCCTGAATTTATTTTGTGTCACGCCGATATTCATGGATGGAATCTTCTAATCGATAATAATGGAGCACTTTACATGGTTGATTGGGATACGCTTATATTCGCTCCTAAAGAACGAGATTTGATGTTTATTGGTAGTGGTCTTGGTGATAGCGGGTATACACGGCAGGAAGAAGAAGCCATATTCTATCAAGGCTATGGACAAACAAATATTAATCAAATTGCGATTGCATATTATCGTTGCGAGCGTATTATCGAAGATATTGCAGTGTATTGCGAGCAAATCTTTTTATCAGATGAAGGCGGAGAAGATCGAAAAGAGTCGCTTGAAAATGTAAAGTCAAATTTTCTACCAAACGGCACAATAGAGGTAGCATATCAGTCAGCAAGTCTTAAGGCATAGAGCCGCCGAACAAAGCGTACTAAGAAACAAGAAATACGGTGGTTTACGCTCCTGGATTCGCTCTCTCCCTAACCCCAAAAAGGCATCGTCTTCCGATGCAACAAACGATGCCGAGTTCTCCCCGTCCATTGTTCAGCATGAACGGTACGGCAGTTTTCGTTCTATATCGTACTAATCGGGGTCGCAGTTGCACCACCAGTGTCGGAATCATCAACGCCGCGTCCCACAGTTCTCATGACAGGAGGCTTGCGCCATCTCTACTGCTAGATGTACGGGATCCGCCGTTCATACACGCGTCAGTATATTCCCTTGTTTCTTGCGTGGGGAATGGCGCTGGCGACAGGGATAGTTCTCAGAAACCGTTTTGTCGCAAGAGCGAATGAGATAGACATCCAAGAGGTTCATCCAGTTCAAATCAATGAGCCAAGCAGTTTTCGCTCAAGGTCAAACGCCACCTACCGATGAACAGCAGTGTCAAGGGTAAGGAAGGAAATCCACGCCAGACGGCTTGGCATCATGGAAAGTGGATGTACAATGGACGCATGCGTGGTTCGCTCTGGTTTACAATGTCGGCAAGATCCGCGCCCTTAGAGCGCTGACTTGAGCCTGTCCGTACCTGCTCAGCCGCGGTCCATGCGAAAAGCGGGCGCTCGACTGACCATCGCCGTGCGCCAAAATATGGTTTTTCGACAGTCTCGTTGGGCGGCTGCGCAAGCACAGTGAAGCAGGGTTACAATTCGTCAAGGGTAATGTTTTATGACCAAAATCATTAGAAGTGAAGATTGTGGAAATTCCCCAAAAAACAAGTTTGTCGAAAATATAGAAATAGCCATCGCTAAAAATGATACCGATTTCTTGTTGAGTGTAATTGACTTGGATATTCATTGGCACATAATTGGGCAAAAATCGGCTCAAGGTAAAAATGAGTTTTTAGAAACTCTCACAGGAATTTTTCAATCGTCTGAAGTTACCGAAATCACCATTAATCATGTTATGACACATGGTAAAGCAGGTTCGGTAAATGGCTCTCGCAAGCATAAAAACGGAAAAACCTATCAATTTTGTACCGTCTATGAATTCAGCAATGCTAAAGGGACGAGCATAAAAGAAATTACCCACTATGCAATTGAAAGCAACTATTTTGAGTAGGCCGCGCGGAATCCCCTCCGATCCGCGCAGATGGAGCGCAAGCCATAGCGGATCGAGGGCATCGTCGTTGGCGCAAAACCGGATAGTATGAGAAACAACATGGCAATGAGGTGAAACGATGACATCCATAACCCGTGAACACAAAATTTATTTTGCCGCCGTTGGTCTGTTGGCGCTGTGGGTAGGCGTCTGGGGCTACTTTATCCCAACCCAGGTGGACCAGGCGATCCCCTGGCTGGTGCCGCCCCTGCACGCACGTTTCCTGGGAGCGATGTACCTCTCCGGCGCGGCGTTCATGCTGGGCTGCCTGCTCGCCCGCCGCTGGGCCGAGGTGCGGGTGATCCTGCCCATGATCGCCATCTGGACCGGGATGCTCTTCATTGTCTCGCTCTTTTACTTGACTGCGTTTGACTTCACTCGCCCTCAAACATGGATATGGTTCGGCGCCTACCTCATATACCCTCTCATCGCCCTCTGGCTGGCATGGCGACAACGCGCCGCCGATCCGGCGCCTGCTGGCGCTGCCCGGCCAAAATGGGCGGGAGTCTATCTGTGGGCGCAGGGCGGTCTCGTCACGCTTCTGGCCCTGGCTTTACTGTTCCTGCCCAACCTCATGACAACCGTCTGGCCGTGGAAGATCACCCCCATGCTCGCGCAGTTATACTCCGCTCCGTTCCTCTCGTATGGCATTGGCAGTTTAATGCTTGCCCGCCGAAAGACCTGGCTCGAAATCCGTATCGCCATCATCGCGACGCTGGTTTTCGCGGTGGGCGTGCTGTTGGCTTCGATCATCCATCGCCAATCGTTCTCTGCCGCCGAGATGTCCGCCTGGCTGTGGTTTGGCGGCTTTGCGCTAGCCGTTTTAATGCTCGGGCTGCTGACGTTACGCTCTGTCGCGCCAACCCAGCCCTGAGCGGACGCGGACTGCGACACGCTTACACTCAGGAGACGCACTATGGCACATACAGGTCAACGTTTGAATAATCCCTGCACCGGGGAGTGGATCGTTTTTCAAAAGACCGGGCAGGACTCGGACGGGAAGTTGGTGGAGTTCGATCATCACATGCCCCCCAGCCCAACCCCCACGTTCCCTGAACACGTTCAACTCAACCAGGAAGAACAGTTCGAGATCGTGTCCGGCACAGCGCGTTATCGTCTCAATGGGAGCGAGCGCCAGGCTCACGCGGGCGAGGTAGTGATCGTGCCGCCCGGCGCGTTTCACGTCAATTGCTGGAACGCGGGCCCGGATGAGTTGCACTTGCGCCACAGTTTTCGACCGGCGCTGGGCGCGGATTTCTTCTTCGAGACGCTGTTCACGCTCGCCCAGGCCGGCAAGACCAACGCCAAAGGAGAAGTGAACTTATTGCAGCTGGCCGTCATTGGGAGCGGGATCGAAAGCCAGACCTACGGCGCGGGGCTGCCCATCCCCCTGCAGCGTCTGGGACTGTCCCTGCTTGCCGCGCTGGGGAAACGGCTGGGGTATCGCGCCCGCTATCCATAAGCCATCGGGGATTGGAATTTATTAGGCCTTTTGCAAAAAACCCCTCACCCCCATTCTGGGGGCTTCCCTACCCCTTCGCGAAGCGCCTCTATGGGGTTCTCAGCGGGAGAGGGGAAATCGCCCCCATAAAAAACCGTCAAGATTGGGATGAGGGATAATTCTGGATATCAATGGGTTTTCAAAAATGCAAGGATTTTATCTGAACTGAAGGGTCGGACATTAAATCAATCGGAGTAAAATGGTGAAACATGAAGAAATATCTCCCGCCAATTTCATGCTTCGGAAGTTCGTCTTTATTCATCTGCACCATCGCCTGAACTTCGTGCGTCAAACGATCAGCCCTGCCCCGGCTGGTCGTTTTTTTTTTCAACACCTTTGAAGAAGAGGAGAAAACCCATGTCATTGTTCGGACGTTCCCTGTGGTATCGCGCCCTGTTGCTGGCGCTGGTCATGCTGTTGCTGGCGGTCAATGGTGTACTGGCCGCCGATTCGAACATCCCTGCCTTGAGCCCGCCCCGGGCGCCTGTTCCAGGCGAGGTCTTGATCAACGAATTTGTCGCCATCACCGGCACAACCCAGATCACGGAGTGGGTCGAGTTGTACAACACCACCTCCGAAACTCTGGATATCAGCCAGATGTGGATCGACGATATAGCAGGCGGCGGAGGCGCGCCCAAGCAGATTCCAGCCAGTACCACCGTTGCAGCCGGCGGCTATTATGTGATGACCTTCAACTCCTTCCTGAACAATGGCGGCGACGATGTGCGTTTGCTGGGCACAGACGGCGCGACGATCCACGACAGTTATACATATACCTCCGCCACCGCGGATAAGAGCCGCTGCCGCAAACCGGATGGCGGGGCCTGGAGCGCGATCGACTGTGATCCGACGCAGGGCAGCACCAATGACCCCGGACTGCCGCCTGGAACCTGGACGCCCGGAACGTTGGAAATCCATGTGCTGAATGTGGGACAAGGCGAGTCGCAATTGATCATCGGTCCGACCGGCAGGACTTTGCTAATCGGAGTGTACGAGCCGGGTTGGAACACCAACCAGGGCGCGACTTGGGTCGCGAGCGAAATACGCCGCATCACCGGAAGCAATCACCTGGATTATGTCATGCCCTCTCACTGGCATCTGGATCACATGGGATATGCCGGCTATGGCGGCATCTGGTCCCTGCTTGAGGAACAGGGGATTACAGCGGATGCCCTGATCGACCGCGATGGCGGCACGTGGGTGGATTCCAACCACGATGGCATCTGCGATCCCGATCTTGAGATCGTTTGGCACAATGCAGGAACCGTTTCCGGCACTGCCCGTAACTGGGCCTGCTGGGCCACCGATCCCAACACCATTGGCGGGCAGATCCGCCAGATCGCCCAGATCAATTCGACCACTCAAATTGATTTGGGATTATCCGAAGGGGTGACGGTCAAAGTTGTCCAGGTGGACGCTCAGGGCGTGATGCAAGCCGATGGAATCACCCCGGTGGCCGGCGATCACACTGCGGATCCGCTGCCCCCCTCGGAGAACGACTATTCCATTACCCTCTGGCTCAACTGGGACAAGTTCGATTACGTCACCGGCGGCGACACCGACGGCGAGTATGCCGTCAGTTCGTTCGGCTATTCCTATAACGATGTCGAGACCGATGTCGCAAACCGCATCGGACAGGAGGTGGAAGTGACCTGGGCCAATCATCACGGCTCGGGACATTCCACCAACGCGAACTACGTGGCGATCCTTAACCCTGTGGCAACCATCTTCAGCACGGGAAGTTCCAACAGTTACGGCCATCCCGAGCAGAATGTGCTCGACCGCCTGTACAATAATGGAACCATGCGCTATTTCACGCAGATGGGCGATCCAAATCGCAACTACTATGATTCGGTGATCGTGAACGGAAATGTGGTGGTTCAGGTCACGGATGGGATCCATTACACAATCAATGGCGATGCTTATGTTGCCACGGACCCGCCGGGAAGCGCCAACAATCCGCGCACACCGAACATGGGTGAGGTCGTGTTGAACGAGTTCCTGCCCAAACCGAAGACCCTCTTCTCAACCGAATGGGTCGAACTATACAATACGACGGACGACTATCTGGATCTCGGCGGCATGTGGATCGACGATCTGCTCAATGGCGGCGGCGCGCCCAAGCAAATTCCAGCCGATACGGTCCTGGCGCCGGGCGGGTACTACGTCATGGAGATGAACAACTACCTGAACAACGGCGGCGACGACGTCCGCCTGCTGGGGACGGATGGATCTATCGTGTATGATTTCAAAACGTATAACAGCGCCAGCTACGATCTCTCCATCTGCCGCCAGCCCGACGGCGGAACCTGGGCCGCCAACTGTACAGCCAGTAAAGGCTCTGCCAATCCATAACGATCAGCCACGAACCATGCACGGAGAGGCATGAACTCTCCGTGCATGGTTATTATATCCATGTCCCTTACCTCTCCGCTCATTCAAGCTTATTGCGATCATCCTGATGGACTATGTGGACAGCGGGAACCTGCTGAAATCCTCAACCAGATCAGGTCGGTGGAGGAGCGGTTAAGTATTTTGGCCTTCGGCGTTGTGGCAGATGCAGGCCAATCGAATTTCGATCGCTGGGGGCAGTTCGCAGCGGTCCACGATCACTGGCTGTTCAATCCCTCGCAGGCGGCATATAAAACCTCAACCCAAATTCAGGATGCGCTGCAACAATTATCTTTGAAAGTTCCCAAACATATCGCCCGGGTCTGGTGGCAGATCTCGCGCGGCGTGCAGGGACGCACAAAGGGTTCATGGCCTGCGCTCATCGAGGCAAATCAAAAAGATGCGCTGCAGCTGTTAACCTATCTGCAAAAAAGTAAAGCCACTTTCCCGGTTCTATCCGGGCCAACGCTTTCCGTACACTGGCTCGATCTCGTCCAGCGCGTGGGAGGCGTGACGTTGACGGGCTGGGAATCGTTGCGTGTGCCGTTGACGCATGAATACGATACAGAGGCACATCTCTTCGGGATTACAAGCGAGGAAGTCCACCCTGTTGTTATCAGCGCGCTACGAGTTTGGAAGCAGGCCTGTCAAAAGGGGCACGGAATTCCCTGCGGGTTGGCGGGCTGCCCGCGTACCTAACCGGCACGACGGATATGCAATCCTTGGGTTGAGGCCTCATCCCGTTGGTTGAAGGAAGCCGCAGGATGGAACTCGTTGTGGTTGTCCGTAAAACTTCAATGACCCAACAGCCTTGGATCGTATGAAAGCAGGCATCTTCAGGAGCAAGTAAAGCGACACACTCCCGATACCCATGCAAGCCAATCCTTATGATGTCGGCTGACAGTTGAGCTGTCAGCCGATTTTCATTTCCAAAAAGGAGAATTCCATGTTCACTTTGGTCAAACGCTTCCTTCGTGAAGAGGACGGTCAGGACTTTGCCGAATATGCCCTGATCCTGGGCGCGGTCGGCGTGGTCGCGATCGCCGTGATCGCGCGCTACCGCAACGAATTGATCGCCGCCTTCGAAGCCGGCATCGAAGCCCTGCGCATGGCGCGAGGCGGATAGATGTTCCGCTGGAAGGAAAAAGGGCAGATCCTTCGAAGTTCGTTTCGACGGGCGCAACGCGGCGGCTCCGGACAGTCTATGGCAGAGTTCGCCCTGATCACACCAATTCTAATTCTGCTGATGTTCGGCATGACCTTTGCCGCGTTCTATGCCTTCCGTTCCGCCGCGGTGGACTGGGGCGTGTTCATCACCGGCGTAGCCTCGGGTTCGTACAACGCGCCTGTGACCGAACAGGCGCGTGAAAATGTCTTATGGCCCGACCTGGCAGATCGCATTAATGCCGGGCAGACCGGTCCACGTCAGGTGCGTTCGTTGATCAGCGTGGAGGACTCACGGGATTGGATCTTTGGCATCCGCCTGATCGAAGCGCAACGGGCCGAGACGAACTTTCGCTTATGGCGCTTCTACCCCGGTCCGCCTCCGGCGGGAGGGTTTGAATGAAAACCCCATACCGCAAAGGTGAGCGCGGTCAGGCATTGGCAGAGACTGCTTTATTTGCAATGCTGGCGGTCATCATGGCGTTCGGATTGCTTGCCTGGATCCCCACCCATCGAGCACGCACCGCTGCGACCGCTGCTGCTTATGCCTGCTCGCAATTTCTGTCGCAATCGCCAGACCCGGCGCGCGCCCGAAGCAATGCCGCGAATGCCGCCTGGCAAACCCTGAATGCGGATTGGTCCGCCACGGCGGGCGTGCAATATCGGGTGCAGGTCTCGCCGCCCAGTGGACCGGGAGAGCCGGGTCAGTGTTTGGTCGCGTTTCAAGCGCCGACCATGTTTAACGGTCTGCTTGGTTTGAGTCAAAGCGGCTGGAACAGCGAATGGTTCATCTCGCGCTCGGAGACCTGGAAGGCAAAATGGCGATGAAGGTCAAACTCAAGGAGCGCGGACAGTCCGTTGCCTTGTTCGCCATCCTGATGCCCATTATGTCGCTCTTTCTGTTGGGCATCCTCGATTACATGGTAACGAACGCGCGCGTGATGGAAACCGTGGCTGCGGCCGACCTTGCCGCCCATGCCGGTGCGCAGGAGATCACAGTCTTGCCGGACGGAACCATCACCGCCACCAATGCCGGGAATGGGATTGCAGCAGCTTACTTCAATTCACAGCGACCGGGTTCCGCGCAACTTACCTCGGTTTCCTGTGGACGACATCAAGGTCGTCCTGCCTGCTATGTCACTGCACAAGTTCAATCGGCAGGGTATTTACTACCTGCCCGCTGGGTGACCGTGCGCGCCATTGGATATCTGGCGCATGGGGTGACCCGCGAAGATCAATAATATTTGGAGAAGAATGAAATCCCTTTGGAAAACAATCCTGGACGGATTGACCTATAAAGACCTTGCCGGAAAACGGCAACCCCGCATCTATACCGTCATCACCGGGCTGATCCTGCTCCTGCTTTTTATGGCTGGAGGGATGGCCGTGTTGAATCGGTATCTGTTGATGAGCCGTGTACAAGCAACTCCGGAAGCAGTCACCCTCCCGACACAGACGGTGGCGCCGTTGGCAACGGAAACCATTGTGACCAGCCCATTAGGAGGTGTTGATTCGTTTGGTTGCCCAACCGATTCGTCGGAGTGGTCCTTCACGCCGACCATGATCAGCGAGAATTACCAGGTGATCCAACCCGCCTGTGTCTATCAAGGTTTGGAGAAAAGCATTGCCTGGGCGTTGGCAGTCCGTGAAGGATACAGCCGTGCCGAAGCCACTGAACTGCTTGGGTTCACAGAGATGCCCTTGCGACAAATGGGAACCGTCACCATTCCGAAAGACGCTGATGACCTTGTGGATGTGCCGGTCAGTTTCATCCCGCCGTATCCTGATTTCAAGGAATGGCGCTTGAACACCAACAGTAAGGCCTCAGTCTCGTATGCCCTGCGCGGTTGTTTTGAAACATCATCGGTCAAGGGCAATCGAGTCGAAATCTGGGGCGGCGAGTATCCGGTGATCTGTCTGGTGGTGGAGGATGCCGAAAACACCCAGATTCTCTATTCCTTGGATGATCACATGTACATATCCACTGCCACACCCATGCGTTCGTTCCTGCTCTTTGGGTATCTGGGCGATGGGCAATGGGTCTGGCTGGGCACACAGACAGAGCCGAAGTTGGAAATCACCAATGCAGAGGAAAACGCCAGCGACCGCCTGACCGTGGCAACCCTGTACGACTCCCAGCCCTGGGATGCCAAGTGGTTGAGCACAACCCATCATCTTGATATGCAACCCCTGCCGGAACACTGGCAGACATTCACAGATGAAAGCGAGAAGCAATACATTCTTTCCGTGTTGTCAGGGGCGGCGCCATGAAGCGTGTCAGTTTATTTCTATTGCTGATCGCCCTACTCCCCGTTCAACCTTTATCCGTCCTGGCGCAGTCTGCTCCATCCTGTTCCTTTCAACCGGACGGCAGCATCATTTGCACCACAGGTGGAGGAAATGAAGGAGGCGGGGAGGAAGGCAGCGGAAATAACAATAACAACAATGGCGGAGGCGCTTGTACGCCCGGCAATCACCTGGCATTCAGAGTGCTGGATTATGACACCAGCACCAGCACCTGCAAAGTTCATCCCATCCGGGTGGATAACTGTACCGGTGAGATCATCGGCATGTCAGAGCAGATTGGCACTATGAGCTGTGAAATGCCAGACACCTCACCTCCACAACATCCATGCACCAGCTTCTCCGTGGGACCGGGCGGTATCACCTGTACCAACAGCGGTTGGAATGTCCGCGCGCGCGTCACCTTCCCCGAGATTTATCTGGATGCGCGTCCCTATCCAGCAACGTTGGTGCGCTGGCCGACAATGGTTCGGAATGGCGGCATGCCGGAGTCTTCCGGATCAGGTGGCGCGAACTACGTCTCCAATGGTGGAGGCTCACCCAACAATCCACAAATTGGTGACTGGCAGAATTTGAGATTGATCCTGACTCTGCGACCGGCAGGTCCAATGTTTGTAACCCTGCCTCATATTGGCGATATGGTGTTGTCCAACGGGGCATCCCAATCCATTCAATGGGAAGTGCCATCCCATCCGGCGGTCGGCGCGACCGCGCTTGCCGGCAGCGTCAGTGGATTGGATGAACTCCCCGGAGACATGCCTTTGTTCGTTGGCAATGGACGCGCTCCGTACAAGTTGTTCTGGGAATTGCGTTATCAGGAATATGAAGCCATCGAAGGCTGTCTGCCCGGTCCGAATGGCAGAGGCAATTACAACTGCGGTGGCGGAACAGGACATCGCGGCATTACCGGCTACGAATGGAAAAATCATTCCAGTGGCGGCGAGATTCCCCCGTCTGCCGTGGCGAACCTGCCGGCCGCGTTGATGGCGGATATCAATAACGATGGCACGCCCGACGCCTATTGGGACAACAACCTGACCCTGCGGCGCATGGACGAGGCCGGCAGCGTGAACAGCCCGCAATACCAACGCTCCTGGAATTGGGGCGGAATCATCTATTGGGCGGTGCGCGAAGGGCAGGGGCAGATCGGCTGGCCGGGACGATAGATTAACCTTTAATGAGTTGAAGAAAACGCCGAGTTCACTGGCAGTTCTAGTTTTATGCAGGAGCTGCCAGTTTGGTTTAAAAAATTCATCTGAAGTCAGATAGTGTGGCGGCCGAAAGAACGAGTGAATCCATAAGCCCGGCTTGAATCAATCGGAGACTAGCGGTTTTACCGAATACACAACTCGCTTTTACCAATCACCTAATCACTGAATGCCGGAATCGTTCCTTGAAGGAGTTGGATTTCCAATCACAGGGCAACATTACGATATTCCATGATTTTGGAGTATACTTTTTAAGTCGTTTCCGAACCAATTGGCAAACACCAAAAATAAACTATTTATATGACCAGCAACATTCCAGGGTCTCAGTCGCGTATCTTGATCGTGGAAGACGATCCGGCTATCGGCGCATTCGTACACACCGCGCTAGAACGCGAAGGCTTTGGGGTCGAACTGGTCAAACGCGGCGACGCGGCGCTCGAACGCGTCGAGTCGTTTTCCCCCGACCTGATTCTTCTCGACCTAATGCTCCCCGGCTTGGACGGTCTGCAAGTATGTCAGGCGCTCCGTCGCCGCTCACAATATATTCCAATCGTCATGCTCACCGCCAAAGACGACGACGTGGATAAGATCGTCGGTCTTGAGATCGGCGCAGATGATTACATCACCAAGCCTTTTAAAATTCGAGAACTGCTTACCCGCGTCCGCGCTTTGTTGCGGCTTGTGCAGCGTTCGGCAGGTTCCGGCTCGCGCACGCTTCACTTTGGCTCACTGGAAATCAATATCGAGAGCAGGACGGTGAATCGCGACGGAAAGCCGCTAAACCTAACCCCTAAAGAATTCGAATTATTGGCATTGCTGGTCTCCAATCCGCGGCGGGTATATGGCCGGGAAACCCTTTTGGAGAAAGTCTGGGGGTACGATTACGCGGGGGAAACCCGCACGGTAGACGTTCACATCCAACGCCTACGGCAAAAAATCGAGACAAATCCCAGCGAACCTAGTTTTCTACTCACCGTCCGGAATATCGGTTACAAATTTGAGTCGCAGGGTTGAACAAACCTGGAGCGCGGCATGGATGAAGACGTAATCGCAAGTATTTCAGTCGGAACAGCGATCTTCTGGGCATTAATGCTGTTCGCATCCGGCGCAGGCATTGGATGGACACTTCGCCAAAGACAAGCGCCAATCTCCAAGAGCGAAAATTACGTGTCAAAGTTTTCCGCGTTGCTGAACGCGCTCCCGCAAGCCGCGCTGATCATTGATCGCAAAGCGAATCTCCAGTGGCAAAATGAACAAGCCGCACAGTTGATGGAACGCATACAATGGAGAGCGAGTTTGCCTTCCGTACTCGTCGCAGCCGTCGAACGCGTCGCCCGTTCGGGTTTAACGGAAAGGCTCGAAATCGTCACGGAAAACAAGAAGCTACAGGTTTTGGTCTCCCAACTCCAAGCCCCGGAAGAAGCGGAGATACTTATCTTGCTTGCCGACTCGACGGATGCGTCTTATCGGGCAGAGTTATATCAACAATTGGTCGGCACAATTGCTCACGAACTTCGCACTCCGCTTACTGCAATTATGGGTCATGTGGAAATTCTAAATAGCTGTGGAATTGATGAGGAGACGCTGTGGCGCAGGTCGCTGGGTTTTGTTTCGGGCGAAACCGAACGGCTTGCCCGGCTGGTGGAGGATTTGCTCAGTCTCTCGCGATTGGATCGCGTCCCCCTGCACATCCAGCCGGTCAACCTGCGCGTGGCCGCCGAGGAAGCCCTTTCGGCGTTGTTCGATCTCGCGGAAAAGAATAACGCGCCGCCGATCCTTCAAGCGCCCACCGATTTGCCCCGCGTTCTGGCGGACCCCGATCGCATCCGGCAGGTGTTTCTCAACCTGCTCGATAATGCGATCAAGTACGCTTCGAATAAACCTGTAGTAGTTCGGCTAATTCCAAATGCGGATACTGTGAGCGTCGGAATCAATAATCGCGGTCCCGTTATTGCGGCGGAGGAATTACCGCACATCTTCGAACCGTTTTGGCGGGGCGCAGACGCTGGAACGAAAGGCACAGGATTAGGACTTGCCATCGTTCGGGCGATCCTCGAACAACATCACACCTCCATCGAGGTAGATAGCAACATCGAGCAAGGGACAACGTTTCATTTTTCCCTGCCGATTGCCCACTTCACCGAAACAAAGTAGTCGAACAGTTGGGGGATGTTTACAAAACTGTTACAAATCCGTGCCGAATCTGTGAAATTAATTCTGTAGGATGATGTCAACTCGCCCATTGGAGTTGAACATGAATTTACCATTCAAAAATCGTTTCT